>JACCDN011004987.1_pt1 | contig 11310 bp, 9 predicted proteins | sample 7441691 | NCBI WGS metagenome assembly JACCDN01 (sample SAMN15323439, study PRJNA562643) | freshwater metagenome | isolation source: river surface water | place: USA:Blue River Watershed | collected 2017-08-16
AGCAAGCCTTCGATAGGGCTGTCCAGTTTCACCTCGGCACGTGTAATTCCATCATCAAGTATCACTCTAACTGAGCCACGTAAAGCTACTAAGAATTGCGAACAAGCTTTGTGGGCGTGTTCACCGCGGACATGATGTGTAGGTACGTCATAAACATAAAAGATTCGCTTGACTTCAAATTCATTAAATTCTTTAAATTCGATTGCCATTAAATTTCCACGTGCATCGGAAGCATTTGTGAGCTGAATCTTTTTCGAGCCACCTGGCAGTGAATGCTCTTGCGTAACCAAATGTGACTTTGCAACATCTGGCTCAGACTTTTTAGGCAATGATTCAATGTAACCTTGAATTCTTGCAGGATTTCCAAAGACAATTGCAAATGCTGGCACGGACTTAGTAACAACGGATCCAGCTCCGATCATGCTACCTTCACCGATAGTTAGCCCAGGTAAAATAGTTGAATTTGCACCAATAGATGCGCCATATTCAATCGTGGTTATTGGGTATCCTGACTTATACTGCCTGCTTCGTGGTTCTTTATCATTAGTGAAAGTTACATTTGGCCCTATAAATACATCATCTCCGATTCGTATGCTATCCCAAATTTGGACGCCAGACTTGATTGTGACTCGATCACCCAAGATCACATCGTTTTCGATGAAGACATGGTCACAAATATTGCAATCCTTACCGATTTTTGCACCCTTGAGAATGTGGGTGAAAGCCCAGATTCGCGTTCCCTCTCCAATTGCTTCTGATTCACATAAAGATAATTCGTGTTTAAAGAATGTCATTTTTTGTTAGTCTCCGGCTCAGTGTTGTAGGCTATTGCAAAAGGCCGCATCTGAGTGTTCTGGTATGTACGCCACAAATAAGACCCGATAATTCCTAACCCGATTAAGATCGCAGAATTGCCGAGCAAAATAGCAAGCATTATTGGAACATAACCCGGCACATTAATGTTCCCAGTTAGAGATGCAATTAGCAAAAAAAGACCCAATGAAAGGGAAATCAAACTTCCAAGGAGTCCTGTCATTCTGATCACTCGAATCGGCAGGTCCGAAAATGAGAAGATACTGTCTGCCATGTATTTTAGCTTTTTGCTAAAGGTCCAACTGCTTTGCCCTTGTACTCTAGCTAAACGCTCATACTCCTCAAAACCTCTTCGAAATCCTACCCAAAACAACATAGCAATAAGAGAAGTGTTGGTTTCACGTAGTTTATTTACAACCGCGACAACCTCCTTTTTGCAGGCAAACACATCAACACCGTTTCGGGGAATTACTTTGTTGATAAATTTGCGGTACAGAAACCAATAGAGCGTTGAAAAAAATCGAGAGATAATGGGGTCATTTCTGGCAATTCGCGAGCCAAAGATAATATCCAGTGGCTCACTTTCTAACCGAGCAAAAAATGAAATTAACAAGTTTGGTGGTTCTTGTAAGTCAGCAGAAATTACTCCGACAAATTCACCCGAAGCAATTTCTAGCCCAGTTCGTACTGCAGAGAAAGATCCGAAATTACGTGAGTGATGCAGCAGTTTTACTTCTAATGTGGATCTTTGAGAACATTCCAATATTTGAATAGGGGAAGAATCGAGAGAAGAATCATTTACAAAGATTATTTCGACTTTTCCATTTAGCTGCGAAGCTACATCTTCTAAAAGGACAAAAAGTTCACAAATGGTTAATTCATTATTGTAGACCGGTATGACCACTGAGTACTTAAACATCACATTTACGACCTAATGTCTCCGTTGTAGTAGTAACATTCATCAAGCATACAGCAAGTGAGAAAATGTCTGTATTCCAGAGGCTAAATATTAAAATGCCTTAGCGAGAGAGTAATTTCTTGCACTTCGGAATTCGTAAGTTCAGGAAACAAAGGGATTGAAACTATTTCAACCACTGACGCCCTGGAATTATGCAATAAACTTATGGACTTACTCGGGCCAAGGCCCACTTGATCACAATCTAGAATTGGATAATGTACATCGGTTTGAATTTTGAGTTTACTCATATAATTACGAAATTCATCCCGCCCAATCTCATTCGAAACGCGAAGGACAGCAAGGTGTCCCACATTTCCATTTTCATGTGATGTTATCATCCTTAGATTGGTGGACTGAATGGCATCTGAATATTGCTTAATAATTTCAATTCTCTTTTTATTCATGTCATCTAATTTTTGTAGTCCGATTCGAAGTACGGCCGCTTGAATTTCGTCTAGTCGACTGTTTACTCCGCCAGGAACATCTATTTTGTACTTTGTGGTCCATCCATATTGCCGAAGTTCCCTGATTCTTTGCTCGATTTTAGAGTCATTCGTTGCTAATGCGCCACCATCACCAATAGCCCCAAGATTTTTTGTTGGGTAAAAACTAAAAGTTCCAACGTGGCCAACTGTTCCAACTCGAAGTCCAAACTCACTTGCTCCCGCAGCCTGCGCACAATCTTCTATGACCTTGATCCCGTGAAGATCACACATCTCCTTTATTGTTTTCACGGGAGCAACATTTCCGAAAAGATGAGTCACGACAACTGCAGCTATCTCTTCTGTCAGGAGTGAAGCCAATCTTTCTGGATCCATCAGGAGTTTGTCTGGATCAACGTCACAAAAAATTACCTCACAGCCTATTGATGCCGCGGCTATAGATGTGTAACCACCAGCATTCGCCACAGTAATGACTTTTGAACCCCGATCACAGCCAACAGCTCGGAGTGCAATTTCCAAAGCATCTGTACCTGAAGCGACTCCAAGTACATGTTTTACCTTTAAAAAATCTGCAAACTCATTTTCGAAACTCTTGTGCTCGGCACCTTGAATCCAATATCCTGATTCGACACACTCCTTGAGAGCCGAAAAACTCTCTTGGGAATTTGCGTATCCACGCCTGAGGTCATTCATTGGAATCACAAAACGAGTCTACTTCCAACCCATTACTTTTCACTGACATTTGGTTGGCTTGCTGAAAACTACAAGAAAAATCTTGCAATGACCAGACAAATATAAACAGTCTAGTGATTAGCCTCCTTTAGGAGTCCAAAAGTCACCAGTTAAGTATATTCTAGAGGAAATATGATGGTTTGTTAGGAGAAAAAACCTTGGCCGCGGAATTAAGGGAGATAGTTAAGCGAAGCTCCAGGGAATTTTTGGGTTTAGGAACCCTATTTATTGTTTGGGCTTTTTATTTGAAGAATGCTTTTAGATCTGGACTAGTTTTTACAATGAGCCCAGACAATGAGTATGACCTAGCCCAAATGTTTTCAGCTATTTCCAGCGACTGGAAATCGGGAGTCATTCCACTTCGATTAGATGATTTCATGCTTGGATTCCCAATCTACAACTGGTCATCAATGACTCCTTGGTACCCATTTTACGGATTTTTTACTTCAAATTTTTCTAATTTTGAAAGCAGTATTCAAAGTATGAGCAACTTGGTAGCTCTACATATTTTGATAGCTATGTTCAATATGTATTATTTTATGCGAACCTTAAGATCGACGAAAACAGCCGCGGTCTTATCTGCAACACTTTTTGGACTTAGCGCAGATATGTTTAACTATAGTATTTGGCTAATAATTGTTGCGCCGTATGCATGGTTTCCACTTGTAATTGCCGGTTCGATAAAAATCTTGAGAGACAGTAATTACAGATTGGGAATACCCTTAGTTGTTATAAGTTTTGTACTCATGATTTTGGCTTCGCCTTCTCAGCCAATCATTCATGTCACGCTTTTTGTACTGGTTATTTCAGGAATTTTCTTTTTAGACAAGAAGCAAGGCACACTTCCCTATAAGTCTCGAAAGATTTCTATCCTATTGGCAAGCTGTTGCACCGCAGGACTTATTACAATGCCAGTCCTATTACCGCAGGCCTTAAACCTCAGAGAATGGATTCGTTGGATAGGAAATTTTGACCCAATCACTCTGGACAAGAAAATACCTTTCCCCGCTTTTGACTATTGGCGCCTTAAAATGGAAAATTCTTCACAAATTCTTTTCAACGTAAAGCTAGATATGGTTGGAAGCAGTTTTGTTGGTGTCGCTGTAATTGTTTTAGCCCTCATTAGTTTTGGACAAAAATTAAATTTTGCTCATAAAGCTTTTTTTGTTGTTTCAATTTACGGTCTATTGTCGGCGTTTGGTTCGGAACTTGGGTTAGGTTATTTGAATTACCATATACCTCTAATCAATGCTGTAAGAGAACCTACTCGTCATCTATTCTTGTTTCAGTTTGCAATAGCAGCTCTTGCTGGAATTGGTCTGGACCATTTACGCAAATTGAATAGACAAAATCGAACCAAAAGAGATGATTACGTACTAGGACTTTCATGGTTATTTGGTTTAGGACTGACGTCTTACGGACTTACCCTTGATCGATTGACGTTAGAATTGAAATCGCTGCTGATATTTTTTCTCGCTGTTCTTCTACTCATCATTTTTCCAGCGGCAAAAAATAATTTATATGGTCAACGAGTTCTGTGGAGCTCCATTCCAATTTTAGTTTTGTTCTTTCACTATTCATCCGTGGATTGGACGCCGCCATATAAACTAAGCGAAAGCGAATATTCTCAACAAACGTTTCAAGATCTTGATTTGATATATAAGAAAATAGAGAGTTTAGATGTCGATAGTAACTATCGAGCAATTATTTGGGGAGATATTCCTAAAGGCTTTGCGGGTATGCACGGAACGTATCGGAATGTCAGGACTACACAGTATTATTTAAATCCCGCACCTATCATGCAGGCAGTGGATGTGGACTACAACGATGCTGGCTTTGCTGGATTCAGTGACTTAAAGTTTAAGTACTTTTCACTCATTGGTGCTAAATATTATATTTGCGATTTATGTGATGAAATACAAAATCAAGGATATAAGTTTTCTAAAAAAATTGGGAAATTCAGTCTGTACATCAACAGTTCTGCGAAACCATTAATCTACTCAGCAGTGAGTACAAAGAATGTCATGGGACGAATGCATTTTCTTGAGAAATTACGTGTATTGGATAGAGACACAATTTTGGTCGAATCTACGGAATCTGAATTGACTTTCTCAGGTGAATCACCATGCAAAACAGAGATTATGGCAAAAAGTTCAATTTATGTGAACATAAATCTAAATTGCACATCAAGAGGAATCGTTGTGCTTAACGAATATTATGATGGAAATTGGCGAGCTTATTTAAACGGAAAGAGTGTGCATATTCATCAGTCGAACGTAAATCAGAATGGGGTTTTCATTTCACCAGGTATGAAAAAACTTGAATTTAAGTATCAACCAGCTGATTTCCGAATTGGAAGCCTAATTTCCATATTTAGTTTGTTTCTTGTAATTCTCTTGCTCGTCAGAAGACAATTTTTAGGGCGGGAGTCTTCTGTAAACTCTTCTTCAAAGGAAAGATACCGGAAGAAGAGACCAGACTCCATTTCACTTCGAAATCGAAAGTCATAGTGAGTTTATGTCATCCAAAAAGAAAGTAGTCCTGGTTACTGCTTGGCCACCGACACCATTTCATGCAGGTGGACAAAGACAACTGGATTTGTATGCTTTTCTGCAAGCTTCTGGGAATTACCATCTTTCTTTATACACTCGTCACTTGCCAGCAATTTCTGATCAAATTGATTCTTCAATTCTAAACAGTATTTTTGATAATGTTTATTTCTCATCAGAAGATGTGCTCACAGGTGAAGAACTGGCCTTGATGAGTTGTGAAAATAATTATGATGTCTTGGACGTTCAGCATATGCAATCTGCAATTGGATTTGAATCGTTTAGAAGAGTTGGAGAAAGAATTGTTTACACCCCGATGGAATCTGAAATTCGCAATTTGGCGCTGAGAATTAAGAACGGTTCTATCAGTCTCAATACGATTAAATCGAGTATCCGGGAGAAACAAATTCTTTCTAATTCGGATTTAATTGTCGCAGTCTCTAAATCTGATCAAGCTTATTTGAGGTTGTTTGCAAACTCGAGAACTGTCCGGATTGATACTCCTATAAGCAAAAACTTTATTGAATTTTCAAAAAAGGAAAGACGATTGAGTTTTGACGAGAGAAGCGGTGTTACTTTTGTTGCATACTTTGGCTCTCAAACAAATATTGACGCCTTGGATTGGTATATTAAGAACGTTCACGATCAATTGCTCGGGATAATTCCCGAAATAGAATTAAATGTGATAGGTGATAGATCAGACCGCTTTAGAGATCTTTACCGAAATCGTAATGTCAATTTCCTTGGACGAGTTCCAGATGTTATCCCCCATATAGCCAAATCTCGGGTTGCGATTGCACCAGCACTCTACGGAAGTGGTTTTCGGGGAAAGATCAATCAGTATTCAATACTTGGTATACCTACAGTTGCGCATCCTCTTTCTGCTTCCGGACTTGAATACCCTAAGGGATCTCTAGCAATAAGTTCAAACGCATCAGAGTGGGTAACAAACCTTCATCGTCTGTATAGTTCTAAAGCGATAAACGAAGACATGGGAGACCAGAGTGCCCGGCACGCAATAAAGTTCACATTAGAAGGCCAAGTTGAAAAGCTATCCTTCATATATGACTAACCAAAAAAAGTCTCGTGTAGGAATTTTAGTTCCTAGTCACAACCATTCTCGGTATCTTAAATCTCGTATCGATTCGATACTGGATCAATCCTTTCAGGATTTCACAGTTTATATCGTAGATGATGGTTCGTCCGATACATCTTGGGATCTGTTGCAGGATTACTCCGGAAACCCCCAAATAAAAATGTTCCGAAATTATAAACCTAGTGGATCGCCATTTAGCCAGTATTCTAGGTTTATAGGTGGGCCTTCTCATCATCAGTATTGGTGGATCGCTGAGTCAGATGACGCCGCGCAAAGAGATTTCCTTGAGAGAACTATATCTATTCTTGACAGTAATAGTGAGATTAATTTCGCTTTTACCGCGGCAAAGCTGATCAACGAAGAAGGCGCAAGTATTGGCAGCACCGGTGCGTACCTCTTAGATAATTTCCCGGAGTTAGATTGGAACCAAAACCAACTAATAGATTCACAATTGGGAATAGAAATGCTGATTCGTGGACAATTTGTTCCGAATTTGAGTGGGATGTTGTTTAGGACTAATTCTATTCAATCTAGAGAATTACTAGATATTCATAGATTCAAGTTAGCGGGGGATTGGAAATTTGTAATTTCATTACAAAATTTAGGCAAATCATTTTATATTTCTGACGAAATAAATCATTTTAGAACTCATTCTGAAAACGCAAGAACAAAGGCAAAATCAAGTACGCGAGCTTCGGAGTATTTATATTGCAATTATTACGCCTGGAAAAGGTTAGAAAAGAGTGTTTCTTTGGACATTGCAGTACGCAGCACATTCCTAATGGCAAAGTATGAGGGCATTCCTACCAGTAAGCTTATTTACGGATTGTTTAGTCTTTCTCCTTTTTTGGGCTCATCACTATTGGTTGACGTTGTAAGAAACTTTTTTTTCAAACCAAGCCAGTTTGTAAGAGAAGTATTTAGTTACCTTCTAAAGTGATGACCAAAGGAGTGATTTCAAATTGCGAATAAAATATGATTTGCGCGAAAATCATTTGGGAATATGTTCTAGTCACACAATTTTTAGAAGTGAAAGAAATAGCCTGAATTCCAAGTGTTTACTGATAGACAGGGATGGCACTTTAATCGAACATATGCCTTACCTTATCAAGTTCGAGGACGTGGCTTTCATTTCGGAAATTATTGAAGTGATAAGACATGCGAATAAGGAATTCATTCCTGTTTATATAGTTTCAAACCAGGCAGGCGTGGCCCATGGGTATTTCACTGAACTTGATTTGATGAATCTAAATCTAAGTTTACTTAATGCTTTAGATCAAGAACATGATGTGTATGTGGATGGGATCTTGTGCTGCACTTCCCACCCTGCACCTAAAGTTATGGGCAATGCAAATGACTGTTCTTGTAGAAAACCAAAGGCAGGTCTCTTATTAGCAGCAATGAGTGAGGCGGGGGTTGTAAGAGAACAAACAGGAATCCTTGGTGATTCAGACAGTGATGTATCTGCCGGAATCAATGCGAATCTTGGGTATACTTGGAAAATGTCGGCAACCAATCGGGCGCAACTTAAGAATACCATCGTAAATTGGATGTCAGGGGAGTCAGAATAGTGAATTATCTTGAGTACCTGAAAGAGACTGTGCAAATGTTTGAAAAAATGGATGTTTGCTCTAAAGATATAGAATCAGCGTTAGAATTCCTAGCCGCGGCAGTTGAAAATCAAAGAACAATATTCTTGTGTGGAAATGGCGGTTCAGCGGCTGATTCACAGCACTGGGCCGCGGAATTGATGGGAATATTTAGAGGAAATGGAAAGCCCATTCGAGCTTTAAGTTTAACAACAGACACCTCAGTTGTTTCTTCCATTGCTAATGATATTTCTTGGAATGAAGTTTATAGTCGACAACTTTTAGCCCATGGAAAAATTGGCGATGTTTTGATTGCAATCAGTACTTCTGGGAACTCCTCAAATGTATTGAGCGCTCTCCAGACTGCAAGAGAATTGGACATGCTATCAATTCTCATCTCTGGGGGAAGTGGCGGGAAGATGAAAGAGTGGGCAAAAGTGGCAATAGTTGTTCCTTCGAGTAAAACAGAGATAATCCAACATGCCCACTTAACAATAGGTCATTATTTAACTGGCGCTCTTGCTGATCGGTATCGGTAGAAAAAGATGAATAGTAAATTGTTTGAGAGAATACTGATTACCGGAGCATCTGGCATGGTTGGGTCAAGCGTCGTGAAAGAATTAGTGACGCGGGGATACAAAAATTTAGAGCTTACCAACTCAAAAGACGCAGATTTGCGGAACCAAGAAGACGTTCAAAAGTTAGTGCAACGAACAAATCCAACAATTGCAATTTTAATTGCAGCGAAAGTTGGAGGTGTATTAGCAAACTCTTCTATGCCCGGTACTTTTGCGATCGATAACTTACTTATTCAAACCTTGATATTAAACGAGCTCATAAAGAGTGGAACAAAGAAGATTATATTTATTGGAAGCTCATGTGTTTATCCTAAAGATGCCGCCTTACCTCTGGAACCAATGAGCTTACTAACAGGGCCACTAGAAGAATCGAATAAATGGTACGCTACTGCAAAATTATCAATGATGATGGCACTAGATGGCGTTACGAAAGAATTCGGAATTCAAACCGTAACACTTATGCCAACGAACTTATATGGACCAGGAGATAATTTTGATCTAAATTTTGGGCATTTAATTCCATCCTTAATTCAAAAGTGTCATGTAGCTAAGGTTGCCAATTCCGCGTCCTATTCTGTTTGGGGATCAGGGAAAGCATTTAGAGAAATTCTATATGTGGATGATTTAGCACGTGCCATTGCAATCGTTCTGGAAAATGATGTTTTCACTGGCACCCTTAACGTCGGTAGCGGCGACGAACGAAGTATTTTGGACATTGCAGAACGCATTCGTCATGCAGTAGGTTTCAAAGGGAAAATTGAATTTGATCCTTCTAAGCCGGATGGCGTGCGTCGTAAGCCCTTGAATTCAAATCCTTTGCGTGAACTTGGCTGGATTCCGTATATTGATTTAGATTCCGGACTAAAATCGACATACGAATGGTATTTGGATGCCCTCAAATCCGGGAAAGTGCGAGAAGGCTCATGAAAAAAGTATTAATCACAGGAATAACCGGAATGGTTGGAAGCCATCTATTGGATCATCTAATTGACACGACCGATTGGGAAATTCATGGGTTGATTCGTTGGCGCAGCCCACTAGAAAACCTTTCACATCACGTAGAGGAAATAAACAAAGAAGATTCTAGGATCAAGCTTCACTATGGTGATTTAAACGACTTTGGTTCACTTGTGGCCGCCTTGAGGAATTCAAATCCTGATTACATTTTTCACCTTGCAGCTCAGTCTTTCCCAAGGACTTCATTTGACGCGCCTATAGAAACTCTTCAGACGAATGTAATTGGAACTTGCGCGTTACTAGAAGCCATCAAATCAGTATGCCCTTTTGCAATGATACACATTTGCTCCTCTTCGGAGGTATTTGGTCGGGTACCAAAGGAGAGAGTACCAATTTCAGAAAATGAAAACTTCCATCCTGCATCTCCGTATGCAATCTCCAAAGCTGGCACTGATTTACTTGGAAGATTTTATGCTGAGGCTTATGGGTTGAAAACTTACACAACAAGAATGTTTACTCACACCGGTCCTCGCAGAGGTGACGTTTTTGCCGAATCTTCTTTTGCTAAACAGATAGCACTTGCAGAAGCAGGCTTTATTGAGCCAATTGTAAGTGTAGGAAATCTTGATTCCTTGCGAACTATCGCAGACGTACGAGATGCTGTTCGCGCCTATAAAATGCTTCTTACTATGAACTTAGAGCCCGGATCATATTTCAATATTGGTGGTGATTACACATGCACTGTGGGCGATATTTTAACAAAGTTGATTTCGATGAGCACCTTAGGGAATATTGAGATTAAAGTCGATCAGAATCGGATTCGTCCCATAGATGCTGACCTTCAGATTCCAGATACATCATTATTCCGTGGCTTAACTGGATGGAAACCCGAAATTGCATTCGAGCAAACAATGCAAGATCTCTTGAACTATTGGCGTACACGCATTTCTCAAACGGGATCAACTTTAACGAGGTGATTTTAAAAACGGTTCGATCACGCGCGCCACTTCGGATTTCATTTGCTGGAGGTGGATCAGAATTATCACCCTTTGTTGAAAAATTTGGGGGTGAAGTCTTTGCTTCCTCCATTGGAATGTATGCATATGTAACTGTCAAATTAATCAATGACGGCAAGAATGAAGTTACGCTTATTTCTCAAGAAACCGGAACGACCGTAAAACTTCAAAATCGCGGTCAGGGAATAGTTCCCGAAGAAATTGATTCAAATGTGCGCTTAGCTCTTGCGTGTTTTCAGCATTTATCAAATAACCAGGTTTTGGGTAGCTATTCAATATCAATCTCAACAAATGCAGACTCCCCAATAGGCTCTGGACTTGGTACATCTTCAGTACTAACAGTAGCGATCGTAAGCGCATTATCGGAATTAATGGATCTAGAGTTATCGAGAGTTGAAATCTTCCAAACCGCTTACGTGATTGAAAGAGAGCAACTAAAGCTTCGCGGGGGACGTCAAGATCACGCTCTTGGAACCTTCGGTGGCTTCGGCTCATTTAAATTTGGAGCTCATAATTTTTTTGAAGTCGAACATCTAAGCCTGGATCGCGATGAGGTCTTGGAAATAGAAAGTAGCCTTC
>JACCDN010537949.1_pt1 | contig 11309 bp, 11 predicted proteins | sample 7441691 | NCBI WGS metagenome assembly JACCDN01 (sample SAMN15323439, study PRJNA562643) | freshwater metagenome | isolation source: river surface water | place: USA:Blue River Watershed | collected 2017-08-16
GTATCAAGGTGAAAGCCGTCTGACTGCCGACAATATCTTCCTCGGCCAATTACATGTGCCGGTGCCGCCCAAGCCGGCCGGCGCGGTCAGCGTTGATATTCGCTTTACCTACGATGTGAACGGCCTGCTGGAAGCAGAAATGACGGTGCAGGACACCGGCAAAAAGCATCAGCTGCTGATCGAAGAAAACCCCGGTGTATTGACGCCGGAGCAAGTGCAGGAGCGTTTGCGAGAACTGCAAAAGCTGAAAATCCACCCGCGCGAATTGCTGGTTAACGCCGCCCTGATGGCTCGCGCCGACCGCATGTATCAGCAAACCCGCGGTGAAGACCGCTTGTATATCGGCCAGGAAACCGCACGTTTTCAGGCTGCGCTGGACACCCAGGACGAAACCATCATCAAGCCGATACGCGAAGAACTGCAACGGATTCTGGACGAAATCGAAGGCGAGACCTGGTTATGAGTAGCTCGCCATGGCACATCCTCGGCATTGAGCCGACGCAGGATCAGCGCGAAATCAAGAAGGCCTACGCCCGGCTGCTGAAAACCATGCGCCCGGAAGACGACCCGCAAGGCTTTCAGCGCCTGCGCGATGCCTTTGAGCATGCGCAGTTTCTGGCCGATCACCTGCCGCCGCCCGCTGCAGAGCCCGAGGCACAACATGCCGAAGAGCGCGGTGAATATTGCCAACACTGCGGCAAGGTGCACGAACCCCTGGAAAACGTGCCGGAAGATGAAAAGCCGGTGGTGGAAACCCTGCGCCCCTGGATTTACGAGTTATCCGATCTGAATCGAGAGGACCAGGTGGAGCAGGCCATCCGCCGTCTGCGGCAAATGCTGGCAGATCCCTATCTGCGCGACAACGAAAAACACCAGCAGATATTTGAAGACGGCATGTTGTATCTGGCATGTGACGACCGACAGGTAAAAGACCCGTTTGTACAGGTGCTGATCGAGCAATACCACTGGACTGAGGCCGACAACTGGCTGGCCGAACGCGAGCCACAAACAGCGGATTACCTGCGGGTGCGCATGCTGGAAGCCGATGCGCTGGACAAGGTAGAACAACTGTTCCTGTTAATCGAGGAAGAAGGCGAAGACGCCGCCATCGCAGCCTTTGACCTGGCACTGGAAAGCGACACCTTGTTCAATGTCGATGTCAAAGCACTGTTCGAAGGCGAATTGATGGTCGGCCTGTCGGAATTCGAACCACTGCCGCCCACCTTCCTGCATCACATCGCCGCCCGTTTTGGCTGGCAGCAAGACCACCGCCACTTGCAGGCCTATCAACCCCTGGCCTGGCGCACGCTAGAACAAGCGCTAAACAGGCAAAATACTCCGCCTATCTATTAATTATCATATAGATACAAAACACTCCTTGCATAACGCATTAAAAAACATGCGTAACTTGCCGATAAGTGCTATACAAAATCATTAACACAGGGAGGCCAAGGTGGCGGATACAAAAATTGTGAGTCTCGTACTCGGCGGCTTGTTGCTTTGGGCCGTTTTGCTGGTGGTTTCATATGCTGAAAACGAGTCCGATGCACCTACCGTCGCACTTGCGCTACAAACGGCTGGCGATAACAACCAGACAAGCGTCAAGCCGGAATAGATAATAACGCTCGCTGCGTTTCAAGCCCCTGTGCCCCCACAGGGGCTTTTTCTTGCCCGCAAAAAATAAGCCCGGCAATTACGCAATGCTGCCTTGTATTCAAAGCCACTTCGTCTAAACCGAAAGAGGCTGCAAATCACAACATGACAGGGTTCAGCCGGCTTGATAACCAACAAGAACAGGAAGGGGGACGCATGAAAAGGAAGCTTTTGGCTTCGCTGATCAGCGCAGCAGTATGCCAGCCAGTGCTGGCCGCAGAAATAAGCGACTATGTACGATTCTCTGGCTTCGGCACGCTCGGCATTGTTCACAGCAGTGACAAGGATGCCGATTTTCGCGGCAATCTCGAGCAAAACACCGGGGCCGGACGTACCCACACTCATGATTCAGGCGTCGATTCGGTATTTGGCGCTCAGGCAGACATTCAATTCATGAAGAACCTGACGGGCACCGCACAAATTGTCACCCGTCGCCTGTCCGACTACAACAGCACCCGCCCCTATTTTGAATGGGCGAATATCAAGTATCAGGCCACGCGCGATCTGTCAGTACGTGCCGGCCGTGTCGTCGCGCCGATGTTCATGATTTCCGATTCGCGCATGGTTGGCTATGCGCAAACCATGGTAAGACCACCGGAGGAAGTGTATTTCATCAACCCGATCACTTTTATGCCAAGGTTACCGGCAAAAACAGCAATCAGCTGAAGGCTTACTGGTCGAAACTGGTTTTTACCGGCAGCGGCCAGCCGCCCAAAGAGGCCGAATCGACGCAGGAAATGGTGAACTTGGTCAGCAAGAATCCAAATTTGCTGGGTTACGTCGATAAAGCTGCCGTCAACAACTCAGTCAAAATACTGCTGAGCATTCCTGATTGATATCAAGCGGCGGCAGCAGCACCCCGCAACGGGGATGGGGCTGCCGTCATCTGTAGTGCCCCGTGTTTTCTCAGTCATTCTTGTTTCAGCCACCGCTGGCGGTCAATCTCCGTGCTGGCGGCCAGCCATCTTGAAAGAGGCATTGTCGATGAAGCGAATCCTGTTGGCCGTATGGATTTCAAGCAGCTTGAGCCAGGCAGCACAGGCCCGGGAACTGGCAGACTGGGTCAAGTTATCCGGCTTTGGCACGCTGGGCGTCGTGCACAGCAATGACAAGGGTGCGGATTATCATGCCACGCTGGAACCCAGTACGGGCGCGGGCCGCAGCAATGCCCTGGATTCCGGTGTTGACTCGGTTCTGGGTGTACAAGCCGATCTGCAATTGGGCCAGAATCTGAGCGGCACGGCACAGGTCGTGTCCCGTCGTCTGTCAGATTACAACAGCAGCCGCCCCTACTTTGAGTGGGCAAATCTCAAATATCAGATCACACCCAATCTGTATCTGCGTGGCGGCAGGATTGTTGCTCCGATGTTTTTCTGGTCGGACTCGCGCATGGTTGGATACGCCCAGACCAGCGTGCGGCCTTGGGGTGAGGTGTATCTGATGAATCCGATCACGTACCTGAATGGTGTCGATCTCGGCTATCTCTTTAAAGCCAACAATGTGCTCTACCGCGTTGGCGCCGCCACGGGGAAAATGTCGCAGACCTTGTATTCAAATTCGACGCAGGCCTCGCTCAACTACCACTTCGATAACACCTTGTTCAATCTGGCCGCCGAATATGCCGGTTCAACCCTGCGCCTTGGCTATGCCCGCGTAGACATGAGCACACAGGCAGATGCAATCAGCGCATATGAAAACGTGCTGAATGCGCTGATTGCCAACAACAATCAGACTGCAGCGGTAATCAAGGACAACGTCACCTTCAGCAACGTCAAAAGTGATTTCTACAACATCGCCTACCGCTATGATCACGGCCCATGGCTGTTGCAGGCAGAGTGGGCACGCCGCCGCATGGGGACTGACGGCATCGCCGATATTGATGGTTTCGGTCTGCTGGGCGGCTACCGGATCGGTGACTGGACGCCCTATCTGCAATACGCACGCACCTCACACAAAGGCCCGCCCGCCCTGCCATTGCTCAGCGGCCCCGGAGCAGCACTGGTGAACGGCTTGAACGCGCAGTTTCAATTACGCCTGGAGCGCAGCAATATCGGCGCCGGTGTACGCTGGGATGTGATCGACAATGTTGCCCTGAAACTGCAATTTGAACGCATCGACAAACCCGCAGGTGGCAATGGCTTCTTCATCAACAGTACCGACGACTTCACCAACAACAGGCGTCAGGTCAACCTCTACAGCGCAACGCTGGATTTTGTTTTTTGAAGGGGGCCGGTATGCACATTCACGCCAGAACCCTGTTATCGATATTGTTACTGCTCAGTGCGCCCGCACAGGGTGAGCTGGCGGTAATCGTTCACGCACGGCACCCGGTTTCGATGTTGCGCATGGATCAGGTTGAGCAACTGTTTCTGGGTAAATACTTCACGTTTCCGGATGGCGCACAGGCCCAGGCACTCGACCTGCCCAAAGGCAGCGAGCGGGATCGCTTCTATTTGCACATCGCCGGGCGCAACAACAACCAGATGAAAGCATACTGGTCAAAAATCGTGTTTAGCGGCGGCGGCCAGCCGCCCCGTGAAGTGCAATCACAACAGGATGCCGTCAATCTGGTTGGCAAAAACCCGAATCTGATCGCCTACGTTGATAAATCACAGGCAAACAGCTCGGTAAAAGTAGTTTTTATCGTGCCGTGATTTTTCGCCGTTGCTGTCATTTGCCGGTAACGATGGCTTTATATGATGCCGTCACGCAAGCGAGCGTGACCCCAGCCGGGGTGGGTCCGAAACCCCTGGCACCAGACAAAAAAACGCCAGCCTCAGGGCTGGCGTTATCTTTTGCGGATCACGCTACGATCCGCGCCAGGGGATTATTTGGCCGCCGCCATCACATCGAAGCCAGGCTCGTTCTCAGGCACAGTATGGTAACGGTTGGCACGGCGGAAGGTGCCGAAATCGTTAAAGCGCACCCCCATCGCCCGCATTGCCACATGTGCCTGTTTGGCCGTCAGCTGGCGGATATAAAACGGATCGCGTACCACAAAATGATGGATGGCATGCGTCGCGCCAAAGTTGCAGCAGAACAACTGCAACGGCGCCAGCCACCAGGCGGTAAGCACCTGGCACTGTTGCATTACGTTGCGTTCCTGCACGTCGCCATAATAGTGCAGGTTGGAGCTGATGAAATGCAGACTGAAAGTGCGCAGATGGCTTGGAATCAGCCATACCACGGCCAGGAAATTCAACAGTGATACCCAGTGCTGTTGTGCCGGCGACAAATGCAGCGCATGCCCACTCAGCGAAGCCAGCAGGCTGGCGCCATGAATCGCCAGGAAGCTGTACCACAGGGCATAGTGCATCAGACCAACAGGAAAATAGCCATTAAAGGCACGCAGCATCTGCTTTGTATGCTCGGCGCGGTTAGCCGGCTTGAGCGATGCGGCATAGTCACTGATCATGCGAAACGTCTGCAGCGGGCGCATCCAGACCGCAGCCAGATTGTCGCCAGTCATCAGCAGGCGGCGCAGACCCCAGGGCGCGCCATTGGTAATCCCGCGCTCTTCCAGATCATTATGCGAGCCGGAATGTTTGTGGTGGTGGAAATGCAGTTCCTTGCGCAACCACGGGCTAACAGTGCTCGGGCGGGTCAGCCAGCACAACAACAGCATCAGGTTGTAGGCCCAGGGCTTGTCCTTGAAATACATCTGGTGGATCAGATCATGCTCCAGCTCGTGGATCAGCGACTGCAAAATCGCCACCAACGGGATACACAGCCACCAGCCCAGCATATCCAGATGGTATAGCCAGGCGGCCAGCAACATACCCAGCACCGACACCGCCATCACCGATCCACCAATCAGGTTCTGCTGCTGCAGCCACGGAAAACGCTGCCGTGCCTGATCGCCGGCATGGCGTATAACCTTCTGAATATAAGCCGTTTTCTGTGCATCATTGCTTGCTGCAGCAGTTTGCTGATTGCTCATCATCGCTACTCACCCCAAAAAATAATCGTTTATTTCGTTGTTATCGCCAGACGGCGGTTTCGCTCGCCAGTTGGCCATTTATTCTGATTGCGTAAAAAAGTATACCGAGCGAAAGCTCTAATGTCATGCAAATTACGCAATATTTCCCTTTAAAATCAACACACTGTCGGTTTGTCAAACAATCCGGTTGTAGAAAAATACAAAATACAAGGCCAGACAAACGAGCACCGAAGCCTCAAATTTGCGGTCAACAACGGGCATTCCGGACTATCATTGGCAGCAGACAAGCCAGCAAGCGGATGAGGTTTTATGATTGGACGTATTACCGGGCAGATCGTCGAAAAACTGCCGCCACAGATTGTGGTTGATGTCGGTGGGGTAGGTTATGAACTGGATGTGCCGATGGGTACCTTCTATGAATTGCCGCATCTGGGCGAAAAAGTCACGCTGTTCACACACCACGTGGTGCGTGAAGATGCTCAGCTGCTGTATGGCTTTGCCAGCCGCAGCGAACGCGAGAGTTTCCGCCAGTTGCTGAAAATTTCCGGCATCGGAGCCAAGACCGCTTTGGCAATTCTTTCGGGGATGAACGCCGATGAGCTGGCCTTGGCCATTTCCGGCGAAGATGTCGCACGCTTGTCGCGCATCCCCGGTATCGGCAAGAAGACTGCTGAGCGCCTGATTCTGGAGCTGCGCGGCAAACTGGATATATTAAGCACTGGCACAGCGACCACGTCGATCAGCGGTGGCAGCGTGCCAGCTGCGCCGGTATCGGCGCGCAGTGATATTGTCAATGCCCTGTTGGCACTGGGCTACAACGACCGGGAAGCGGCAGCAGCCGTCAAAGCGCTGCCTGCGGAGATTGCCGTCAACGATGGCATCCGCCAGGCGCTCAAATCACTGGCGAAAGCCTGAGCAGGCTAACTACGGGGTTTACTGACGCTTGAGGCATCGGCAGTCTGGGTGGTGTAGTACCAATGGTTTTTCCACGCTGCCAGCACCAGATTCGGGTATTCCGCACGCCCCAGGCTACCGTTATAACGGCCCAAAGCACGAAACAGATTGCCACGTTCGATATCCAGATAATGGCGCAGGATGGTACAGCCGTAACGCAGATTGGTGCGCATCTGGAACAGATTATGTTCGTCGGTGCCAATCGAGCGCACCCAGAACGGCATCACTTGCATGAAACCACGCGCACCCGAGCTGGAGATGGCATATTTGCGGAAACCCGATTCGACCTGAATCAGGCCAAGCACCAATTGCGGATCCAGCCCGGCGCGGGTTGCCTCGTAATGCACCGAAGTCAGGAACAAGCGCCGCATATCGGCATCCGGCATGCGTTTTTGCAGACGGGTCGACATATCGCCGATCCAGCGTTGCGCCTCGATTTCGTTATCAAAAACCAGTCTTGGCGCGGCAACATCCGCCACCGCCCGCTGCAGTGAAGCCTGCACACTGGCCGACAACCCCTCTTCACGCTGGGCACCCGCCCAGGTGTTAGCGGCAAACAAGCAAGCAATCAGGATCAGGCGGCGCATAACTTCAATGTAATCTGCTTTTGCGCATCAGCCAATGGCCAAACCGTCGCCGCGCTGTCGCGCCGCCCCTGATACTCGATTTCGCCGTTCTTCAGGCCACGCTCGCCGAGGGTAATCCGATGCGGAATACCAATCAGCTCCATATCGGCAAACATCACACCCGGACGCTCATCCCGATCATCCAGCGCCACATCGATGCCGGCAGCACTCAGTTCGGCATACAGCTTGTCGGCTTCAGTCTTGACCAGTTCGTTACGGTGATAACCGATCGGCACAATCACCACCTCGAACGGCGCCATCGCCTGCGGGAAAATGATGCCCTTATCGTCAAAGTTCTGCTCAATGGCCGCGCCCACAATGCGCGACACGCCAATACCATAACAGCCCATTTCCATGGTCTGGGTTTTGCCTTCTTTATCCAGATAGGTGCAGTTCATGGCTTCCGCATATTTGGTGCGCAACTGGAAGATATGGCCGACTTCGATGCCACGACAGATTTCCAGCTTGCCCTTGCCATCCGGGCTTGGATCACCCGCCACTGCATTGCGGATATCCGCAACCAGCAACGGCTCAGGCAAATCACGGCCAAAATTGACGCCTGCCAGGTGAAACTTGGGCTTGTTGGCACCGCAGACAAAATCGCTCATCACCGCTACCGCACGGTCGGAAATTACCTGCACTTGTGCAGCATCCACGCCAACCGGCCCGATGAAGCCCGGCGGGCAATTCAGGTGGCTACGGATTTCTTCGTCAGTGGCAAAACGGAAACCATCCAGCCCCTCCAGCTTGCCGGCTTTTACTTCGTTCAGCGAATGATCGCCACGCAGCAGCGCCAGATAGAACTGCCAGCCATTTTCACGCGGAGCCATCAGCGCAATCGCCTTGACCGTGCGCTCCACACCGATACCCAGCAACGCAGCCACATCGGCACAGGCCGTCTGTTTGGGGGTATCCACTTCGCGCATGTTTTCAGTGGCAGCGGCACGAGCGTGAGCCGGAGGCAATGCTTCAGCCAACTCCACGTTGGCAGCAAAATCCGAATCCGGACAAAACGCCAGCGCATCTTCGCCGGAATCCGCCAACACGTGGAATTCATGCGAGCCCGAGCCGCCAATGGCCCCGGTATCGGCAGCCACCGCACGGAATGTCAGCCCCAGACGCTTGAAAATACTCGAATAGGTGCGGTACATCACCTCGTAAGTCTGCTGCAGGCTTTCGAAGCTGCTGTGGAAGGAGTAAGCGTCCTTCATCACAAACTCGCGGGCACGCATCACACCAAAACGCGGGCGGATTTCGTCGCGGAACTTGGTTTGTACCTGATACAGATTGATGGGCAGCTGGCGATAACTCTTGATTTCGGAACGGGCAATATCGGTGATCACCTCTTCGTGCGTCGGGCCGAAGCAGAAATCGCGATCATGGCGATCCTTGATTTTCAGCATCTGCGGGCCGAACACTTCCCAACGACCGGTTTCCTTCCACAATTCGGCAGGCTGCACGGCAGGCATCAGCAATTCCAGCGCGCCAGCCTTGTTCATTTCTTCGCGCACCACCGCTTCCACCTTGCGCAAGATCCGCAGGCCCAATGGCATCCAGGTATACAAGCCGCTGCCAAGACGCTTGATCAGGCCAGCACGCAACATCAGCTTGTGGCTGGGCAGTTCGGCTTCGTTAGGGGCTTCTTTGAGGGTCGACAGATAGAATTGCGAGGTGCGCATAATGTTCCGAAAAGACGAGGAATGGATCAAAAGCGCAATTCTAACCGCTATTGACGTCAGACAAAACAAAACGCCACCCTGCACGTGTGGCGTTTACCTGCCGGCCAATCTGCCTACTTGGCGCTGACTTGGGTTTGCTTGGCGGCGGCCTTGGCTTCTTCAGCTTTGGCAAACCATTTTTTGGCCTCCGCAGCATCTGCCGGCACACCCAGGCCTTTTTCAAACATCACCCCCAGATTATGCATGGCGGCCGGGCTTCCCTGCTCTGCCGCACGCAAAAACCAGTAGGCCGCCTGCTTCACATCATCGTCATCGCGCGCAAACTTGATCAGCAACTGCGCCAGATTCAACTGGGCAACCGGGTCATTGGCTTCGGCGGCTTTCTGGTAATACTTCATGGCCTTGGGCACATCCAGATCAACACCCGGCGCACTGGTCAGATACACCCGCGCAGCGGTACGCATCGCTTCGGTATTTCCCTGTGCCGCAGCCTTGTCCCACCAGTAAACGGCCTGCTTCCAATCCTGCTTGACGCCCAGCCCTTTCTGATACAGAAAACCCAGCGCAACCTGCGAACCGACATCACCCTTTTCTGCTGCAGCTTTCCACTCTTTGGCGGCAGTGGCGTGGTCGCCTTTGTCCGCAGCAGCCTTGCCTTCGGCAAACCCAGCCCAAGCCGGAGTTGCCAGCAATGCCGCAACTACAGCCAATCCGATAAATTTTTGTCTCATCATTGCATCCACCTCCTGAATTGCGGCACCAGCATAACCATATGCCAATCGAATCGCAAGTGACCACCAGCGTTGCATACCGACCGATCGTCGGCTGTTAGAATACCCCTCTTTGTGTTGGTTCAATCGCATCATGTCAAATGCTCTGCTGGCCGGGCTGAACCCGGAACAACTTGCCGCTGTCACCCTGCCCAAGCAGTCGGCACTGATTCTGGCCGGGGCCGGATCGGGCAAGACACGGGTATTGACCACGCGTATCGCCTGGCTGCTGCAAACCGGCCATGTCAGCCCGCAGGGTATTCTGGCGGTGACTTTCACCAACAAATCAGCCAAGGAAATGCTGACCCGGTTATCGGCGATGCTGCCGATCAACACCCGTGGCATGTGGATTGGCACCTTTCACGGCCTGTGCAATCGCCTGCTGCGTGCCCATCACCGCGAAGCGGCGCTGCCGGAAGCCTTCCAGATTCTCGATTCGGCCGATCAGCTGGCGTTGATCAAACGGGTGTTGAAAGCACTGAACATCGATGACGAGAAATATCCGCCCAAACAATTGCAGCACTTCATCAACGGCAACAAGGAAAACGGCCTGCGCGCAAATCAGGTGCAGGCTTACGATGATTTCAACCGCAAACTGATTGAGCTGTATGCGGCTTATGAACAGCAATGCCAGCGCGAAGGCGCAGTGGATTTTGCCGAGCTGCTGCTACGTTGCTACGAATTGCTGTCGCGCAATGAAATGCTGCGCGAGCATTACCAGGCACGCTTCCAGCATATTCTGGTAGACGAATTCCAGGACACCAACAAGCTGCAATACGACTGGCTGCGCTTGCTGGCCGGGCATAACAATGCGGTGTTTGCGGTGGGTGACGACGACCAGTCGATTTATGCCTTCCGTGGCGCCCGAGTCGGCAATATGTATGACTTCGAACGCGACTATCAGGTGAAAAACCTGATCCGCCTGGAACAGAATTATCGCTCGCAGGGCAACATCCTCGATGCCGCCAACGCATTGATCGGCAACAATCAGGGACGGCTTGGCAAAAACCTGTGGACTGCGGAAGGCGCTGGCGAGCCGCTGAAAGTCTATGAAGCCTTTGCCGATCTGGACGAGGCGCAGTTCATTGTCGACGAAGTCAAGCAATTGCAACGCGAGGGCATCCATCTCAACGATATCGCGGTGCTGTACCGCTCCAATGCCCAGTCGCGCGTCATCGAGCACGCGCTGTTTTCTGCCGGGCTGCCGTACAAGGTATATGGCGGCCTGCGCTTTTTCGAACGCCAGGAAATCAAACACGCGCTGGCCTACCTGCGCCTGATGGCGAATAGCGACGACGATGGTGCGTTATTACGGGTGATCAACTTCCCCACCCGCGGCATTGGTGCCCGCACCATCGAAAGCATTCAGAGCAATGCGCGGTTGTCGCATTGCAGCCTGTGGCAGGCCACCTGCAGCGGTGGCGGGCGATCGGGCGCGGCGCTGGCCAATTTTGTCAGCCTGATCGAACGCTTGCGCAGCGAAACTGCCGAAATGACGCTGCCGGACACCATGGAACACATGCTCGACCACTCCGGGCTGCGCGCCTACTACCAGGCAGAAAAAGAAGGTGAAGATCGGCTGGAGAACCTTAAGGAGCTGACCAACGCTGCCGTCAATTATCTGGCCGAAGCCGAAGACCGCAGCCTGACCGGTTTTCTCGCCCACGCATCGCTGGAAGCCGGTGAC
>JACCDN010353758.1_pt1 | contig 11306 bp, 19 predicted proteins | sample 7441691 | NCBI WGS metagenome assembly JACCDN01 (sample SAMN15323439, study PRJNA562643) | freshwater metagenome | isolation source: river surface water | place: USA:Blue River Watershed | collected 2017-08-16
ATACTTCAACCCTAAAATTTCTTGCTAGTATCTCCACTCCGCTTCCTCTTTTAACCTTAGGAGCCAAGACGATTTCGCCCCAAACTGTTAGACTTCTTACATGATTGACGACCAGAGAACTCCACTCCAGCGAACGCTCGAACGCCTCGAGCTTTGCCGTGAAGTCATTAAGGACGTCCACCAAGACCTCGAAATCCCAGAGAACCCAGAGCACAAAGCAGACATTTACCTCTCTATAGAGGAGCTTGCACGAGAGGTTTTTCACCTCCTAAATACAGTCAACGACCACGTATGGGGGCCTCCAGAAGACCCAGACGGAGAAGACGAGGACCTCTAAATCCCTTACAATAGAAGAGGGAGAGCTTTCCACCAGGAGCTCAAATGTCTTTCAAGTACAAAAAAGGACCGCTGTTTTTCACAACGGCCCTAATTTTTGCTACGCCTATTTGTATAGCGCAAGCAGCACTGCTTCCTAGCGGCGCTTCTTACGGATTGCCTGTCTCAACGAAACAACAAACGCATACGCAAAAGCAAGCACTACAGGCGTTGCTACGCCCAGCAGGTAGCTTCCTAAGTCAAAACCCTCAAACGATACAGTCATCTTCAATTCCTTCTTTAGCGGATATTACAAGTCTAGAGGATGCAATCGAAAATGTCAAGGACACACTTCTAACTCTTAGTAAGAAGTCTCCATCTGACCCAGCTAACGCCGAAATCATCCAATCTCAAATTCAGACAGCCCAAAGCAGACTCAGTCTTCTGACCTCTAAGCTCTCCGAACTTAAGACCGAGTACACCAACTACGTAAAAGCCGAAGCCGCTCTTAACGCAGTACTAAAGAAGTACCAGCAGGCACAGCAAACGGAAAGCTCACTCACTCAAGTTAAGACCGTTGCCCAGACTTCCTACGAACTAGCGGTTCAGGCTCTAGAAGCAGCCAAGACGGAAGTTACTAGGCTCACGCTCCTACGCGACACTGCCCTTGCAGAGAAGAACGCTGCCCTACTAGAAGCACAGACAGCAATCAACAACCTTACTGACGCCGAGGCTGCCTTACTCACAGCCCAGTCAGATTACAACCTTGCGCTCGAGACTAGACAAACAGCTCAAAATGTTCTAAACACAAAGCAGGAACTTCTCACTAACAAAGCAAACTCCCGTGACGCGGCCGTACAGGCTCAAATACAGGCAAATTCCAACTTTGAATTAGCGTATGAAGCTCTCGACCAAGCACAAACTAACTACGACACCCTGCTGATTCCAGACCCTACGTGGACAATACCTACTCAACTTGTTCAGCACACTAGACAAGTAGCCAACACCAGACTTGTTCCATACACCGAACTAGTTCAGCGCACGGGCTACACTTTCAACGAGTCATCCAACATTCTTCCGCCACTGTCCGCGACTCAGTGGACAGGCGCAGGCACAGGCTTCCAAGGCTCACAGCCATCAATCAACGATGACATTCTCAAGTTCTCTTACATGAGCCAAACGGTTACCTACCAGACCAACGCAAACCTCTCAGGAACATTAACCCTAACGGTTGACGTCAAAAACCTTGACGCCAACCGAGGACAACAAGACACCTACGAACTTCGTCTAACAACCTACGACGCATGGGGAAACGTTAATGGCGAGGCGTATTACTACGGAAACAACTGGCACGACTGGAACACGAAAACAGTAGAAGTCACCCCATCATCTCAAGTATCTTCATACAAAGTTGACCTGACAGGTTTCGACGCAGGCTACTGGTACGGAACTTACGGACCAGAGATGCGCAACCCAAGACTGTCTGGCTACGTAACAACCGAGGTAACCTACTTCGAAGAAGTCACCACTCTTGTTGAAGAGACCTTCTTTACCGAGGAAATCTATTACACCGAAGAGCCAGTTCTATCTCAGGGAACCATCCAAGTTCAGATTAATGAAGGTGGTCAGGCAACATTTACCGCCCCTCAAGGCGCAGTCTTTGTTTCCAGCAACCTACGCTACGAAGCTAAGGACCGCCCTGAGTGCGGCGCAAACATCCAACCAAGCGTCAACGGACTTAACCAAGTAACCATCCAAGCACTCAACTCAGTCTGGGGTGACCCTTGTGGTGGTTGGTACAAGCATGTAACTGGAACCCTCTCCTACCTGGGTCAACCAACTGCTCCACTAATTAAGAACCCAGCATTGCTGCCAGCATTGCAGCAAGCACAGGCAGAGTATGACGCTGCCCTTGATGCTCTTAATACTGCCGAGGATGATATCGCGTCAGCCCAAGCAGCCTACGAAGCAGCAAGCACACAAGAGCAACAAGCACAGTCAACACTAGAAGTAGCGGTTGAAGACCTAGCGGTTGCAACATCTGTACTCGACGCAGCAACTTCTACTAAGAGCAGCGCCGAAGCAACTAAGACTTCTAAAGAAGAAACACTCACACGTAAAACCAGCGCCTTCACAACTTCACAACAAGAGTTAGATGTTGCAGCTGCAGACTTAACAAGTAAATCAACAACCGAAGCTACCACTAAGACCGAACTGGAAACTGCCACTTCCAACCTAGAAGCAGCACAGGTTACAACAACTACTACCTTCACAGAGAGCACTGTTGCCGAGAGCACACTACTTGCGTCTAGCAAAACACTTGCGAGTGTCTTCACCGAAACTGCCAAAGAGCCTCTGCCCGACTTAACCCCAACCGAGCAACTTCTTATTAAGCCAGCTCCGCCAGTTGTAGAAGAAGAAGGCTCGAAGGAAATCCCTAAGGACCTCTCTGCCGAGAACCTTATGGAAGTTGACCTCAACAAAGTAGACCCAACTGAACTTACAGAGGAGCAGGCAGAACAACTAGTTGAAGCCGCTCTCGAAACATTCGAAACTGCCGAGCAAGGTTCCGCCGAGTATGAGCAAGCTCTTGACGCTCTCTACCTCGCTGCCGAGCAAGACGACATCGTTCTAGATGAGTCTCTAGCAGCCATCCCTGGTCTTGCTGGTGCAGTAGAGGTTCTGAACTTCCTTGGTAACGCTGGTGCAGACATGTCTCCACAGGTTCGCGAACAGTCAGAGAAAGTCGTTGTTACAGCAGTTGTTGCAGCTGGTGTAGCAGTTCAAGCAGCAGCAGGTGCTGCTACAAGTGCAGCCGTCTCGTCTTCCGCTCCTTCAGGCGGTTCAAGAAGAATAGGAAAGTAATGAAAGAAAAAACCATGTTTGTTCTAGCTCTCGGAGTTATGACAGCAATCTTATTAGCAATCGTTGGCGACTATGTTGTAGCAGCCATCGAGACTCAAACAACTGGTGAACCTGTAGAGGTTTCGTCAGATGTTATGACCCTAGTTCAAACAGCCCTCGGTGGAATCATTGGTATCCTCGGTGGCTACTTTGGTGCAAAAGCACAAATGAATAAGAAAGAAGAAGAGTAATGAAGAAGTTCCTAGTAGGTCTTTTCAAAGACATCATTGACCAGGCGTGGACACTCCTTGGTATGGCTGTTGCTTGGCTTGTACTAGAAGGCTCTGCCAAAGAGTTGACTGGAAACCTAATCCTAATCACACTCGCAATTTGGGTTCTCACATACCCACTACGCCGCGAGAAAGATGACGAGTAATGCTAAAGCGTTTCAAACTCTACCTACAGTTTCGTAAGGAAGTTGACCGCGTTGCTCTCAAGAAGGAAGCAGTGGCTTGGACCAAGGCTCACTTCAAGAGGCACAGGATTCCTAACTGGACAGCAGAGTATCAGAACACTTTTGCAATCCATGTTCAGAAGTACATGGCAGCCTACATCCACACCTACGCCAAAATCAAACTGAACCAAGAGCGGTAAAATATACCTATGTCTGATGAGAATTTGGTACCCGAAGAGCGTGACTTAGCGAACGCTCTAATTACCATTGCCGAAAAGTATGGCAAGTTCAACGAGGACCAAACAGGCATCTGGGCTGATTACCATGAGCCAGAAGATAACCCCTACGCCGAAATGGGCGTTAAGTGTGGCAACTGCGTTCTATACCGCGGTGGCGAAGAATGTGCTGTTGTTGCTTTCAAGGTTGACCCAAACGGTTACTGCCGTTTTGCGGTTCTACCTGATGGCACGGTTGACCCAAGCAAAGCACCAGCAGGTAAGACTCCTGGCAACCACGAAGTCCTAACTGCCACTGCAGGTTCTAAACCAGCTCCTAAGAAGGACCAGATTAAGGGTTCAGACAAGAACAAGAAGGGTTCTGCTGATACTGGTAAGGGCGTCGACTTCACCGAGGCAATCATCACCGCCCTTGAGAAGAAGGTTACAGAACACAATAAGAAGGCTCCAGCTGGACGCAAGGTTACTCTTGCTAAGTTGAAGGCTGTCTATCGTCGCGGCGCAGGTGCGTTCTCAACTTCTCACCGCCCAGACCAGAATCGCAACTCATGGGCAATGGCTCGCGTTAATGCGTTCTTGAAGCTTGTTAAGTCTGGTAAGCCTAGCAACCCTAAGTACACTTCAGACAACGACCTGCTTCCAAGAATGCACCCGCGCTCCAGCGAAGCTTCTAACTTCTCACCACTAATCGCATCTCTTGTTGCAGCTGCAAACACCGAAGAGTGTCCACCTGCAACTCAGGACATCGTTCTTAATATTGAAAACCGCCAGAACGCCATCGACAATGTTGGCTATGGCCCACTAAACCCAGACGAACCAAACGAAGAGTTCTGGCAAGAAAAGGCTGACCGCTGGAAGACAACTCCAGTAGAAGCAAGCAAGAGCATCTGTGGCAACTGCGTTTTCTTTGTTAGAACCCCTAGCATGCTTGACTGCATCTCTAAGGGCATCGAAGAAGGCGGTTCTGGAGAACAAAACGCTTGGGACGCAATCGACCAAGCAGAACTAGGTTTCTGTGAAGCACTCGACTTCAAGTGTGCTGCTTCTAGAACATGTAACGCATGGGCTGCTGGTGGCCCCATAACAGAGGAAAAGTAATGGCAAAAACACAATGGCCGATTGACGGCACGTTTGGTAAGACGTACAAGATTACTAGCGCCTACGGATGGCGCAAAGACCCACTAGGTCGCGCTGACAAGAAGCACCACAATGGCGTTGACCTATGGGGAGCAGCAGAGACTATCTACATCGAGGCTTTCCACGATGGCGTTGTTCTACACGCAGGTCCAAGCTCACGCAAGAAGGCTGACGGTTCGGTTGGTGGCTTCGGTTACTACGTAGTTCTTCAGCACAAGATTGATGGCAAGTTCTACACAAGCGCCTACGCTCACATGAAGCAGGGAACGCTAAAGGTTAAGAAGGGTCAGAAAGTAACAGCAGGCACAGTTCTTGGAGTTATGGGAACTACTGGCGACTCGACTGGCAAGCACCTCCACTGGGAAATCTGGATTGGCAAGGCTCACGGCTGGTCGGACAATGGTAAGGGCTTCGTTGACCCAATCGAGTTCACCAAGGCAATCATTCTCCGCGACCGCGCTCTAGCAGCAGGTGTTCAGGCAACCGCCCCAGACGCTCCAGTTGCGCCAGCTCCAGTCCACGAAGCACCTAAAAAAGTTGCAGCCCCTAAGGCTGTAGCCGCTCCTGCTACCCCTGCTGCTAAGGCACCAGCTGCCAAAGCTCCTGCAGCAAAAGCAGCCCCTGTAAAGTCTGTTTACGCAGAGCCATTCCCTGCAAAGCAGCGTGGTGACCTATTCGGAAACCTAGCACCTTATCGCAACGGACGTCCTCACCGCGGACAGGATTGGAGCCCAGCTGAGCTATCTCCAATCAAGTCCATCTGCGCTGGCAAGGTTCACAACGTATTCTGGACCGATGTTCTAGGCTGGGTTATCGAAGTCTGGGAGCCAATCGAGAAGGTTTTCATCCAGTACGCTCACGTTGCCCCTAAGACTGCCACAGTCAAGAAGGGCGACATCATCAAGCTTGGTCAGGTTATTGGCAAGGTTGGTGGCGGTAAGAACACTAAGTCTGGTTCCGCCAGTACTGGAGCCCACCTACACATGCAAATCTCCAAGAAACCAAATGGTCACCTAGCTGCCTACAACCAGCTAATCGACCCACTCAAGCACATCTTGGCACACTCAGCCAAGAAGTAGGTCTAGACAAGGCATAAAGGTGCATACTTGAGACGAGTCTCATAGCGCGTAATAAAAGCCCCTAGGAAGAAGTCCCTCCGCCACCAACTGACAAGGCGGGGGGATTTCTTTTTAGGCTACGTGCGTCGGCCAGTAGTAGTTGCACTTCTCACAGCACGGCTCGTTGTTGCGGTCTGCAACAGCGCGAACCATGTCTACATAGTAGATAGGGTCTTTGCGGTACAGGTTTGCTCGGTGCGTAGTTACTACGCGACCCATGGTATCCATGTTCAGGAACCACTGCGGAAGTCCATCACCCCAACGGTCGATGTTATCTAACGTCAGCGCCTTGAGGTTTGCTACGTTCTTATCAGTCTTGATGCCACGCTTGTCTGCTTCACGAACACAGGTGAATACATACTCAAGCAGAGCCTTCTCGTGACCTCTCCACATTTTGACAGCAGGGTGATTACGCCATCCAGCGTGAGGGTCGTCATTCGATAGCACCTTGAGGATTTGGTAACCCTCGAGAATCTGCTTGTTGAGACGCTTGCTGTCCAGGGCTTTTGCGGACTCCTGGAAGTCCTTGAATGGTAGGAATGTTTGCATACTCAGACTGTAGCACCCCTACCTAACACTTGTCAAGTACAAAAAGAAAACCCCCGAACCGAAGTCCGAGGGCTTTCCCACCAGTAGAAAGGAGAACAAACATAAACAACACTATGTCCATCCACTTACCAGTATAGGTGGTTTCCATACCTGCGTCTACGAAAACACGCAGATTAGTTCCGAGGGAAAGGTCCACCCTCCCCAAAGTTGTCGTCGTCATCTTCGTCGTCGTCAACCATGGAATTAGTAATCTGAGTAATCATGTCTTGGAAAGCACTCAGGGTCTTGCTTAGGTCCTTCGACTTAATCTCGACCTCAATCAGCTCTGCCTTGTAGATAAGCTTCGCCATGCGGTAACGGTCTGCACGCGACAAATTCTTGAAGGTTGGATTCTGTAGAAGAGTAAAGCCAATCTCTGCGAGGTGACGATTCTTTTGTAGCTTACGAATCTGACGTTCGCGCATTTACACTTCCTTCTCTAAACGGTCTGTGATGACCTTCACTGCTTCAATGTTAGCATCTCCAATAGCATAGCGCCTTCCAAGCTTCTTCGCAACTACAGCCGTTGTGCCACTCCCGCCAAACGGGTCAACAACCAAATCCCCAGGGTGCGTATGCACTCTCACAAAAGGCTCAATTAACTTCTCTGGCTTTTGATTAGGGTAGCCAGTTCTCTCTGCGTTGGTGCTATTGAACGTAATGTCCCAAACAGACGCCACCTTCTTATCCCCTTGGTATTCTCCCTTTGGAGCTTTCCTCTCCACTCGTGGCACTTCGTCTTCTAGAAATAGGGGCGTCGACGATTTCGAGAAAAGCAAGATTGTGTTGTGCTTATTAGCCCACCACTTGCGTGCAGTACGCCCTAACCCAAAGGTCCAGATAATCTCGCCATGAGGATGTAGACCCGCCTCCAGCAACGCACAATAAACTTGGTGAACTGCTCGATAGTCCAAGCACACAGCAAGTACGCCATGAATAGATAGAACGCGAACTGCTTCATCAGCAACCTCCTTTATAAGTTTAACTACGTCATCGACGGAGTCATCTCTGTACTTCTTACCAGTTGATTGAATCTTCTGGTAACGGTCCGTTCCATACGGCGGGTCCGTCCAGATTAGTTGAACAGAACCATCCTCGAGCTGACGCATAAACTCAACTGCGTCACCGTGGTAAATCACTCGCGTCTACCGACTAGTCCTACTACAAATAGACCAGCCACGAACACGACAGGCTGTAGCACCCACCAGAGTAGAACAGAGTCGAATACCAAAGATGCGCCAGTTGCCATCAACTCACCTGATAGCAAGCACACAAAGAACAGACCAAAGGCAGCGCGTCTAGACATTAGGGAGCAACTCTTCCGTTCTTGTTGAATGACTCATAGGTTAGAGGCATTTTCTCAGCGAAGAACTCCTCCATCTGCTCTGCGACCATTTCAATCTCACGCTGAGGGAAACTAGGGAAGTGCGTCCCCTCACGCATGGTACGCAACGACAAGAAGTTCATTAGCGAACGAGCGTTCATGGTCACATACATAGACGAGTAAGTGTTGACAGGAAGCACAACTCGAGCGACTTCTCTAGCAATACCTGCGTCTAGCATCTTCTTGTAAGCCATGTAGGACTCAGTGGTGACTCGCTTGACTGTTGATGGAGTCATAGCCTTCTGCTCATAAGTGCCTTCTTCAAAGACATAAGCACCTGGCTTACCAACTTGCTTTAGCTTGCGGTCCTCACCTGGCACATAGAAGACTGGCGACAGTTCCTTGTAGCGACCGCTTTCCTCATTGTACGAAGCAATGCGGTGACGCATGAACTCACGGAATACGAAGATAGGAGCTTCAATGTAGAAGGTGAAAGCGTTGTGCTCAAATGGAGAACCGTGACGGTCGCGCATGAGGTAGTTGATTAGGCCAGCTTCTTTACTTGCGTCTACGCTATTGGATGCGCCAGTGCTCACACGAGCAGCCATAGTAACTGCCGAGTCTGACGCCATCGACTGCATTAGCTTTACAGTCATGTCCGAGCGGAATGTGATATCTGTCATACCTACAGTCTATCGAATCTGGTAAACAGTCTCTTTGTGGTGACGGACTTTCACAGTTGAATCTAAGTAAGTCTTGAAGCCATTCCTGCGGGCATTGATACACCACGAGTAGTCTTCTCCAACGTTTAGTTCGAAGTCTAGGTGCTGCCACTTGATACGTTCCATCAGGAACCAAGGGCGGTCACACTTCTCAAACACTCCCGACTTCATAGCAATAAAGCCAAAGCCAAGTCCATAGACCTCGTGCAGGGTTTCGTCCAGCATCATAAAGTCTTGCTCGCGAACAACGGTTGGCTGTCCTGCGCCATCGAAGAAAGCTACAGCCACGCGGCCATCAGGGGCAGTCTGATACATACCGCCGACAACGTCCAAATCACTCTCATAGATTTTCTTAAAAGCTTCTACAGTCCACTCAACGTCCGAGTCAATCCAGAAGATTTTGCCATAGGTATAAGCACCACCGCCGACTTCGCGGGTGTCCCAATTCGGGACATAGGAGTCAAGAGCTGTAGCCTCTCGCGTGCTCGAGATTAGCGACCCCTGCTTGTTTAGGAACTTGTAGGTCTTACCCTCAGACTCCAACCAGCGAATCGTATCGACCAAGCTCGCTGTGTATTCAGCGTGCAACAGCTTTCCAGGTGTTGCAATTAGTACGTCATAGTGCGGCTTCTCGGTCATCTTAGTCCTAACTTCTCGAGTACATCATCTACTTTAACCTTATAGCCATAGCTACCATTTGTCTGGTCATTAGTAATCCCCTGCTTACCAAGAGGATAGCCTTTTTCCTCAATCAGGTCTCTCAAGTCCGAAGTGCGGATAACAAGCATCCCATTAGCATTTGGACCAGCGCATACCCACCACTCAGCCTGAGTTGTTCGAATACCAGAGTCTCGAAGGTCCGACTCATCCGACCAACTAAACTGCTGGCATTCAATGTAGAAGTTGCCATACTTCTGAGCTAGGTAGTCAGTTTTAACCTCAAACTTAGCCCCGTCATTTAGGTCGCCAAGAAATGTTCCTAGAAGGTTCTCTCCAACTTTCCCACGCTCTAGGTCGTGGTCAAAGTGCGGATTCCAACCATCAGTCATCTAGCTCAGGCTCGTCATCAAGGATTTGCTCTAGGTCTACATATCCAGTATCTCTAAGACCAAGACCAGAAAGTAGTAGTTCAAATGTCTCATTTACAAAAGCTTTTGCCCTATCTGTCTTCTCTACAATTCCAGAAGAAAGAGCGTAGGCGAGTGGCAATCCGAGGTCGTTATACTCAATAAAGTCCTTGAACTCTTCATCGTCTCTATAGTTCAGCCAGATATCAGACAGAATCTCGCACTTATTCTTGAATTTCGTTTTCATCAGTGTCCTTTCCGTTGATGAAGTCTAGAAGCATCTGCGAGTCAAAGTGCTCTCTGTAAATGTAAATACCTGCGTCTAGCTCAATGGCCGTTCTGTGTTCTTCAATCCACTTGCTAATGCGTTCACGCTCAGACTCGCGTCCTAGCTCAAGAAGCATCTGGTCTGTCTCAACTGACATTAGTTTCCTTACTTGCGGCGACGGTTTTGAATTCTGCCTTGCGTGCTCTCTTGGCACTCTCATATAGACGCTTCTTCTGCATCTGTCTGTCGTACCGAATCTTCTGCAGAACTACTTCTAGTTCCTTCTCAGCTTCTGTCATAGTCATCTTCCAATCTCTCGATGTCTTCCTCAGCATACACCCCATACATCAATTCCACAAGTCTAATTGGCTTGTCTCCGAGATTGCTGATTCTATGTACCATACCTGCGGCGACGAAAATGGATTCGCCTACGTGCAGCGACAGGGTCTCCCCGTTTACTTCTACAAGCAGCCCAGGGTCGATAGGGAACCACTTCTCCGAGCGGTTAGCGTGCTTTTGTAGCGACAGGCGACAGCCAGGATTGATGGTGACAATCTTTACGCATACTGGCGTCTCTTTGTCTTCCAGAATCTCATAACTGCCCCAAGGGCGTTCATATGTATTCATCGAGCCCCAAGTGGATTCCGAGACCACAACCTTCTGTTTACAAGACAGATGCTCTACCGTTGAGCTATTGGGGCATTGCGACCCTGAAGGGACTTGAACCCTCGACCTCCGCCGTGACAGGGCGGCGCTCTAACCAACTGAGCCACCAGGCCATAGAAGCATACTCTTCTAAAATAGTATACCTTCAAAACTTCATACAGAATTTCATCTAAAAATAACTTAAGATCATTTAGGACAAGTCTTCGACCTATTAGTATCACTCAGCTACATACGTTACCGTACTTCCACCCGTGACCTATCAACCTCGTGGTCTTCAAGGGGTCTTATTAACTTAACGTTAGGGATATCTCATCTTGAGGGGGGCTTCACGCTTAGATGCCTTCAGCGTTTATCCCGTCCCGACTTGGCTACTCGGCCATGAGCCTGGTGGCTCAACCGATGCACCAGAGGTCAGTCCATCCCGGTCCTCTCGTACTAAGGTCAGCTCCTCTCAAATATCCTGCGCCCACGCCGGATAGGGACCGAACTGTCTCACGACGTTCTGAACCCAGCTCGCGTACCGCTTTAATGGGCGAACAGCCCAACCCTTGGGACCTACTACAGCCC
>JACCDN010266956.1_pt1 | contig 11304 bp, 12 predicted proteins | sample 7441691 | NCBI WGS metagenome assembly JACCDN01 (sample SAMN15323439, study PRJNA562643) | freshwater metagenome | isolation source: river surface water | place: USA:Blue River Watershed | collected 2017-08-16
GACTGGATGATGCGACTGCCCAAGGAATTGCAGGTGCAGCTGAGGCAGGATCTTCACACACTGGAGGAGGAATCGAAGATGACCTACGTTACGTCCATCGAGCGGCTGGCGATTGAAGAGGGTATGCAGAAGGGGATGGAGAAAGGCATGCAGCAGGGACGTCGTGAGGGGAAAGTGCAATTACTGACGCGTCAGCGGGCAGCCCGATGTGGCGCGCTGCCTCTCTGGGTTGGCGATCGTCTCGCACGGGCGGATGAAAACACGCTGGATGGCTGGACTGAGGCCGTTTTGTCGGCGCCATCGCTCGATGGGATGTTCGGCAAAGATCCGTGTTGACGATCTTGGGCGCATCACGTTGTTCCCTACAAGTGTCCGAAGGCGGTCGAGGTTGATGATGACTCCGGTGGGGCCCCAACCACAAAAAACTCCTTTTTTCGCTCACAGGGCTTGCATCATTGTGCCGAAAATTGCTTTATTATTAATATCCCTGATAAAAAAAGACGACCCGATGGTCGCCCTTTTTTAAAAACTGCCTGGAGCAGCCAGCCATGAGGCTAGGCTGCCAGCCTTCCGAATTAACGGTTAGCGATGTACATGGTGATTTCGAAACCGAAACGCAGGTCGGTAGCAGCGGGGGTAGTCCAGTTCATAATCATCTCCTGATGTTGATGTGTTTACATTTTTGCCAGACCGGAACCGGCCTGACGGAATGAATAATGCCTTCGCCCGCGACGCAATTCATCTGCGAAAGGATGAATTGGATCTAATGATTTTCATGAACGGCCTCCTGGCCACCTGCCGGACTGCGGGAGCGCTTGAGCTGCTGCTATGATGCGCGCTCCGTGACACCGGCGCAGCAAGAACCTATCGCTTTTTTGCTGCGGCGCACAGAGTCCCATGAATTATCCCGCAAAACCAGCCAGATCCACTGCTGAAACGGAGGCGCTCCCTGCGGCTGACTGGCCGTCGCCGGGTATGAGCCTGCGGCTGAAGATCAACCTGATCTTCTCGGTGCTGACGCTGATCGGTTTTTGCGTCCTGATTTACGTCGAGGTCGCGTCCACGCGCAACAGTGTCCGCGAAGAGATGGAAGCTTCCGGCCGTATCGCCACCCAGCTGCTGGGGCGGGTGGCCAACCTCTACGCACGCGACGATCTGCAGGAGCTGGTGAACTTCCTGCGCGAGACCGGTCGGGTGCGGGCCAATGAAATCAGGCTCTACAACCAGACTGGCGAGCTGCTGTACGAATCGCCGGCCTCGACCTACAAAGCGGGCCGCAATGCGCCCGGCTGGTATGCGTCGCTGGTAGCGCCGCCACAGAGCGAGCGCGTAATCCAGTTGCCGAATGCCCGGCTGGTGGTCGAGACCAATCCTACGCGGGCGGTGCTCGATGGCTGGGACAATCTGCGCGACATTCTCTTTGCTCAGCTCACTCTGTTTTTACTGGCGGACTTACTGATTTTCTGGATGGTGGGGCGCTGGCTGGCCCCGCTGGAGCGCATCCGGAGCGGCCTGCGAGAAATCGAGCATGGGGGGCATGAAGTGAGGCTGCCACCTTTGCCGGGCAAAGAAGCGGCCGAGATGGGGCGTGCATTCAACCGCATGGCACAGGCGGTGGAAGACAATATTCAGGTACGTCAGGCCAGCGCTGAAGCGCAGGCGCGGCTGGATGCGCAGCGCGATTTCACCAAGCTGCTGCATGCGCGCATCGAGGAAGAACGCGCGGCGCTGGCGCGCGAGCTGCACGATGAGCTGGGTCAGTCGCTGACGGCGATACGCAGCATCGCCAAATCGCTGATGCAGCATCCGGAAGTGGCCGGCGGCCCGATAGAGCGGCACGCCAAAATGCTGTTTGATACGGCAGGCACGACTTCCGACGCAATGCACCGGATGATCCCGCGTCTGCGGCCGATCAAGCTGGAAGGTATGGGGCTGGTCGATGCAGTGCGCGATCTGCTCACCGACAGTCAGCAAAACAATCCGGGTCTGCGTTTCGAGCTAAATGTCAGTGGCACGATTCCCGTGCTGGATGATGAACTCGAACTCTCGGCGTACCGTATAGTGCAGGAAGCCGTGACCAATGTGATTCGTCACGCCGAGGCCAGCCGCGCGCAGGTGACCATCGCCGCAGCATCCGGGCAGTTGACGCTGTGCGTGTCAGACAATGGCCGCGGTGCAGAGACGCTGCGCCGAGAGGGTCACTACGGTATTCGCGGCATGCAGGAACGCGCCGAATCGCATGGGGGCAGCGTTCGATTCGAGGCCTCGCCCGAGGGCGGGCTGGAGGTCAGCGTGCTGCTGCCATTGAGAGCGCGCGAAGAAGAGGACAAGGAAAGTAGCAGAGAATGAAAAAAACGATCAACGTCATGCTGGTGGACGATCACGCGGTGGTTCGCTACGGTTTCCGGATGCTGCTCGAGGCAACCGATGATATTCGCGTGGTGGCGGAGGCAGATTCTGCCGAAGCCGCTTACCAGCAGATACCTGCCGCCAAGCCCGACGTGATCGTGATGGACATTTCGCTGGGCGGCACGATGGGCGTGGAGGCCACGCGCCGCATCGTCGCGCGCGACAAGATGGCGCGGGTGCTGGGTCTGTCGTCGCATGAAGACCCGAGTTATGTGCGCTACATGTTGAAGGCGGGTGCGCTGGGTTATCTGTCCAAGCGCAGTGCGCCAGACGAACTCATGCATGCAATACGCCAGGTGGCCGAGGGCCGCATGTACATCGACAGCCAGCTGTCGCAGAGGATGGCGCTGGAAGAATTCAACGGCGAGAAAAGCCCGATCGAGGTGCTGTCCGAGCGCGAGTTCGGTGTGTTCATCCAGCTGGCGAAGGGCGCTTCGGTGAACCAGATTGCCGATATGCTGAATATTTCGCCGCGCACCGTGGGAACTCACTTGTACAACGTCAAGCAGAAGCTGGGCGTGGCCAATCAGGCCGAGCTGGCGCTCATTGCTGTGCGCCATGGGTTGATCGAGCTTTAGCATCTGTGCCGCCCCGTCCCGTCCAGCCGTTTCAGAGGGCGACGGCTTTTACAGACCGCGCACAGGCTGGCAACCGGGTGCCTGTACGGGGCAACATCGTGAAAACGTTTTCAGTTGCCCCCCTGACCGCTAAAATTTCTGATTGCAATTAGTAGTGCGGTTTCTCCGGTTTCCTTATCTTGACAATCCAGCGGAGCTCCGCAATCAAGCATCATTTTTGCGATGTCGTAATGTCCTTGACTCACAGTCTCCATGAGTAGCGAGATTCCGCTGAAGAATCGATTTTCCTCGCGAAATAGGGATCTTTGAGAAGTATCTTCTCAACTTTACGGGTATTTCCCTCGTATATGGCCTCGCGAATAAGAATTAAAGTACCCTTTTCCGACGATATTTGTTTATTTGATTTTGCCTTTGAGGTCGAAGAGTCAGTTTTTTTCTCCTTGGAATTACTATTTTCTTTTCGCTTGCTTGGTGCGCTGGATTGGCGCTCGGATTTATATTTTGGTTCCGATGCTTCACGAATTTCCGCCTCGTCTCCGCTCTCTACCTCCCGATCTGTAATCGGTTGATGTTTTGGGGTCTTTTCGTTGGTCGTGGCATTGTTTTTTGCCTGTCGTTCGACCATTTGGGGTGATCTCGGGATTCTGGTCGTTGACCTCTTTTTTGGAGCTGGCTTGTCTGTTGGGGAATCCATGGTTTTTGAATCCGTGCCGACTTTCGGTAGCATTTAACTTTCTCCTTGATTGGGTTCGATTTTTCGATTTGATTTTGCAGGTATGAGAAATTAATCTCGTTCGCATGCGAGGAATAATCGGCGGTGAGATGCTCGTGGTTGCTGACTATTGTTGCTGCAGCAAGGTATTGGCTCCAAGGAACGATGTTTTATCGGTGTCCTATGTGAAGTCTTGTCACTGAACCCACTATCGCCTGTGCGATGTGCCCTCAAATACTTTCGGCAAGGAAATTAACGAACAGCATTTTTTGCTGCAATGCCGGGCTCGCCGCCCGGAAGAGTGTTTACTTTTGTAAATGCTCAATATTGCCCACTCCAATATTCGTACATTGTCACCACGGAGGCCAATGGCCTCGTACTGTACGGAGACAAGATGCGACAAACGATCAGACAATCGATGATCCAACCATCGATGCGAAAATTGACCCGGCAATCGATCACGCCGTCCCTGGTGGGTATCGCTTTGCTGCTGTCCGCCCCGTTGTCCCTCGCTCAATCTCCGCTCGACTGGAGCGTGACGATTTCTTCAGGAATGCCACCACCGCCCGTTGTCCGCTATGAACCGGTGCCCGTCGCTCGGCCCGGGCATGTCTGGGTGCAGGGTTACTGGAACTGGCACGGCGGCGGCTATGTCTGGATGCCCGGCCACTGGGTCGTTGCACGCACCGGCTATGTCTATGTGCAACCGGCATGGCGTGAGGGGCCGCGCGGCTGGGATTTGAGAAGGGGCGGCTGGCATCGCGGCGGCCACGGATATGATCATGGCTATCCCGGTCGTGGTCCGGGCCACTGCCCGCCGGGGCACCGCAAGAAGGGCGAGTGCTGAACCGGAAATCAGTGATGGGCCAGCGTGACCGGCGGCGCCTGCAGCGCGCCGGTGTGCACCAGTCCCTGCAGGGTCATCGGCCGGCCAAGGAAATAACCTTGTGCCTTTTTTACGCCCAGCTCCATCAGCGTTGCGACTTCGGCGGCGGTCTCGACGCCTTCAGCAATCAGCTGACTGCCAGTGTCCGATGAAAAATGGATCAGTGCCGCCGCCAGCGCGCGACGCGCGGGGTCGGCATTGATGTCGCGGGTGAGGCTCATGTCGAGCTTGATACGATCCGGGCCCAGATTGAGGATGTGCCGGAAGCTGGCATAGCCGGCACCGGCATCATCGACAGCGATGCGAAGCCCGCGCTCGCGATAAACCTTCAATCTTGCGCCGATGGCTTCGTAGCGTTCGACCGCGGAGTGCTCGGTAATTTCAAGCACGACGTGTTCGAGCGAAGGCAGGTTGTCGAGCATGCGTGCAAGCCGATGATCAAGCACGGTGTCAGGCGAGGCGTTGATGGCCAGATCAATGCCGTCATTAAAGTGAGGCAGGGCTGCGAGCGCGATCTCGATCGCGCGCAGCTCAAGTTCAATGCCCAGACCGGCTTCATGCGCATCGTTAAACCACAGGTCAGGGCTGCGCATCGGCGTGGCGGCAAAGCGTGCCAGTGACTCGAACCCGGTGACCTGACCGCTGTGCAGATCAAAAATCGGCTGATAGACCATGGAGAGCGCGTTACCTGTCAGGATCTGGCGGATACGCTCCCGGCTGCTGCTGAGCGTCATGCTGAATGCACGCTCGCGGTCGATCATCTTCCCGGTCAGTTCGGCGAACACGCGCATCAGCGCCAGGTCGCGCTGATTCAGGCTGATGTCCGAAGTCCGGCTGAAGCAGCAGAAAGTGCCATACACCGAGCCATCGGAGAGCTGTATTGGCACACTCATGTGCGCGCCGACCGGGATATCGAAGGTCGCGCCCAGTTCTGCCGCGACGGCGTTTTCGCGGGCATCGTGGATCAGCTCAGGCAGGCGACCGTCCACGACACGCTGGCAGTAGGACTGCTCCAGCGCGTCGCCGCAGCCCACCTGCACCGGGTTACCGTTCCATTCAGAATCCACATAACGGAACACGCGCCGGCCACCAACGAATTCCGAAACGAAGGCAACCTCCATTTTCAGGTGCGTGCGTATCGCATGCAGAATGTCTGGCACCGAATTCGAGTCAGGATGTCCGACCACAGGTGTTTGCTGCTCCTTGATGACCTGTCGCAGTCCATCGCTGTCATTATCACCGACGGGAGTTGTCAGAGCGTTCATATTTCTATCAAGTCGACGTGTTCAGGCGGTTCACTGAGCCAGCCATGTTGTCGTTTGGCATAGCCTTGGCGGAGTGCAGAGTGCGCAAAAGCTGATGAGACAAGCCAGTAATGATCTTGTTCAAATTATCGATTTTTGTCGTTGATGCATCTCAAGTCACTGGAGCATTTGTTCGGTGATTGAACTGTCCGTGCGCTAACTTGGTTTTACCGCTTCATGGCATTTTTATCGATCCAACCCTCATGAACCATCACGCTGAAAAACGGAATCGCTCGAATAGTGACGCCGGCGACGAAGCGTTGCTGAGCACAACACCATCGTCACCGCCATCGCCGCCGCATGCGCTGGATGGCAGCCAGTATCACAATGTCATTGAAGAGCAGGTATATGCCGAGCAGCCTCCGACAGCGGAGGAGCAGAAGCCATGGCGGATTTTTCATCCGGATTCCGGAATGCCCCGCGACACGTCGCCGGATGAGCCCACGATATCGGTCGGCACCCGCTGATTGACAGTCGGTCGATATCGGGGCGCAGAATCAGCGAATGATCAGCGCTGAATCAGTGCTAATCAGTGCTAATCAGTGCAGATGGCGGGGCAGATGCTGTTTCAGGTAATCGCGAATTTGTGGCTCATGCAGATTCGCGATATCAGTGGCCAGTTGTTGTCGCACCTTGCTTTCCACGTTCTTGCTGAGCTGCCTGCGTAGCAGGCCGAGAAATTCGGGCGGAGCAATCATGACCAGCGATCCGAAACGCTGGTCATGATTCGCGCGCTCCAGATAAGCCATCACCTCGCGCGAGAACCGGTCGGCCGCATGCTCCTCCCGGGTCGCATGGGGCTCTGCGGTGTGCGCCTGTTCCCGCTCGCCTTTGCCAAAGAAGCGGCCCTTCGCATCATGACGAAGCGCCGCATCGTCTTGCCGGCCTTGCGGGTTGAGCAAATCATCGATCTCGACCAGTTCATCGACCCGGCCACTCGTCTGGAAAATTCTCGCGCGGCTTTTGTCGGCCACGACGACCCATTGCATTGGCATGATGTCTCCTCTGGCTGGTTCAGATCAGCTTACCCGGATTGGACTCCCCGGCCGCCTCCCGCGTTCGGAGCCGCGCTTTCGGTGCAGTAAGGTTTCTCCGGTATGATGTCGATGCGCCAACTTGTGAGGCGCCGGTTTCCATAATCAATAACAACAATAGGGGGACAGAGGAATGCACTACAGCGAGGCAGTCACCATCGCGGACCTGCGCGAGATCGCCAGACAGAAGCTGCCCAGATCGGTGTTCGGTTTCGTTGACGGCGCTGCATTTGACGAGCGCACGCTTCGAGACAACGAAGGCGATTTTTCCCGCATACGCTTTGCGCCGCGTTTCATGGTCGATGTCGGCCAGCGCTCGCAGTCAGTCACGGTGCTGGGCCGCACCTACAGCTCGCCGATGATCCTCGGGCCGACCGGGCTCGCCGGTATTTTCTGGCCGCATGGCGACCTTGAGATCGCGCGTGCCTGCAAGGCGCAGGACGTGGGTTTTTGTCAGTCGACGAATTCCAATGCCAGCATTGAGCAAGTCGCAGAGGCCAATCGTGATTTCTGGTTCCAGCTGTACATTCAGCGCGACCGTGGGTTTTCCAGCTCGCTGATGCAGCGTGCGTGGGATGCTGGCTCTCGCGTACTGGTGCTGACCGTGGATTTGCCGATACCGGGCCCGCGTGAGCGTGATGTGCGCAATGGTTTCATGGTGCCGCCGCGTATTGGTCTGGACAATGTCTTCGACTATGCGAGCAAGCTCGGCTGGCTGTGGCGTCTCGCCACGGGCCCGCGCTTCACGATGGGTAATTTCGATGCGCCCGGACAGGCCCCGCGCAAGATGACCACGCTCGCGCAGTATGTCGCCTCGCAGTTTGATCCGTCAGTGACCTGGAAAGACCTCGACTGGATACGCAGTGAATGGAAAGGCCAGCTGGCCGTCAAAGGCATTCTGCGTCCGGATGATGCGGTGCGCGCGCAGCAGCATGGCGCGGATGCTGTCATTGTGTCCAACCATGGGGGCCGTCAGCTCGATGGCTCGCCGTCGGCCATCGCTGCGTTACCGGCGATTGCTGATGCGCTGGGCGGCAAGACGACAGTGCTGATGGATGGCGGCATACGACGCGGCGGCGATATCGTCAAGGCGATGGCACTGGGCGCAAGCGCCTGCCTGATCGGGCGCGCCGGCCTCTACGGTCTGGCCAGCGGTGGGCGGGCAGGTGTGGAGCGAGCGATCAGCATGCTGCAGAAAGAGATCGATATCACTCAGGCGCTGCTCGGAATACCCGAACTTGCCGGGATCGATCGCAGCGCCTTGTTCCCGGAGCGTTGATTTTCCTGAAATCCCGGGAAACTTTCATGCTTTCCTGACATCGGAGAATGAGGAGCGCGCTACTCTGGCGTGTGCCTCATTCCGAAGGAAAATCATGACTAATATCCACCGCCATCCCGAACTGGAAAAGCACAGTTCTCAGGGTAATGATTCTGCCTCTGTCACGCCCAAGGATGTCAGCAAGCACTTTGCTGGAGCCAAAGACATCACCGAACGCAATATGCGCTCCTCTGATCCCGATGAAAAAGAGGAGGAGCTGCTGGATGATGCGATCGAGCAGAGTTTCCCCGCCAGCGACCCGCCGGCTTCAGGCGGGGTGACGCGTATCGAAGTGCCCGGTTCGGTTACTTCGCGCTGAATCGGAGTAACTTTATTAATGCGCTTGTAAAGACACTGGATCCCGGCCTGCGCCGGGATGACCTGCGTTGCGAGTCAACCCTTGACTCCGTCATTCCGGCGCAGGCCGGAATCCGGTGTCGTGAGTGTTCCGCCTTCAGCGTTTTCAACGCGTCCCCAGCAGCTGCGTTCTCGCCGCCACCAGCGCGATCAGCACACTGAGCACGGCCACCATCCCCATCGCTGCCTGCATGCCCAGCACATGCGCCACACTGCCCAGCAGCGGCGGGCCCATCAGCGTGCCGCTGTAAGCCATCGTCGCGACACCGGCCAAGGCGATTGGGCCTTCACGACCTGCGGCGCTGAACACGAAAGGGAAGACCAGCGATAACCCGAGCCCGGCGAGCGCGAAGCCGCCCAGCGCAAAGTGCGCATCTGGTGCAAACACGGCGAAGAAGAGTCCTGCTGCGGCCACCAGCGCACCCGAGCAAACCAGCTTGCGCGCGCCATGCTTCATCTTCAGACGATCGCCGAAGAGCCGTGACAGCAGCATCATGGTGGAGAACGCAGTCAGTGACAGCGGCGCAAATCCTTCTGACACGCTGAAATGATCGCGAAGGAAGATACCGCTCCAGTCGGCAATGCTGCCCTCTGCGACTGAGCCGAGAAATCCGAGCGCGCCCAGCAGCGCGAGCGGACCGCGCGGAAGCACAAAGGATTTTTTTTCAATTTTTTCACCACTGTCAGCGCTGACGCAGGCATGACCGAGCTTGAGCAGCAGCGCCAGCGGCAGCACCAGCATCAGAAAATGCACCGCTGGCGATATGCCGAGACCGGCCATCACACTGCCTAGCGCAGCACCTGCAAGACCACCTGCGCATGCCCACGCATGCAGCATGGACATCACCGATGTGCCCGTCATTTTTTCATGATGGGCCGCAACCGAGTTCATGCCGACATCAAAACTGCTGGCGGTGATTCCCAGCATCAGCACGGCCAGCATCAGCAGCGGCACCGAGGGTGCAAAGCCGATGCCCAGCAGCACCAGCAGCAGGGCGGTACCAGAGATCAGCATCGTATGGCGTCCGCCGAGATGCGCCATCAGGCGCGATGACACGGGAAACGACAGTACGGCACCGATACCGCCGCACAGCAGCACGAGAGACAGCATCTGATGCGACACCTGCACACCTTCGCGCAGCGCAGGTATGCGGCCTGCCCAGGATCCCATCACGATGCCAAACCAGGCAAACAAGCCGGACAGTGCGAAACGCCGCAGTGCAGGAAAGGAAACGATGTGATCAGAGTGGTCAGGCGCAAGCGCAGGCGAGGGCAGGGTGGCAAGTATCGAGGACATGGTCAGGAAAAAGGGTCAGAGGGACAGGTTCGGGTGCTTGCTGCACCGTAACTGCATCTGTGATGCCTGACGCATGGAAATAGTTTCTGCGTGGAAGAAAATTTTTCCTGACGTTACATGAAGAGACGCAGGTGCTTCTGGTGATGTGGCGCGTATCAATGCTCGCCGGGGAACCGGCTGAGCCAACTTGTCTGTCAGGAACGCAAGTCGAAACCAGCGAGTCTGAACTGATCAGCAACATCGTCTGGTTCAGCCCGGAGAGTGCATGGAGTCCATCATTGTTTTTTCCCACCTGCGCTGGGACTTTGTGTTCCAGCGTCCGCAGCACCTGATGTCACGGCTGGCGCGCCACTACGCGATTGTTTTCATCGAAGAACCGCAGCCCGGAGGCCATGAGCTGGAATGGCGGCAGAGTTCGCCGCACAGCCGGCTGACCGTGCTGAGGCCGGAAATGAACATCGAGAAGCCCGGATTTCATCGCGTCGATCTGGCTCCTGTGCGTGAAAAGCTGCATGAGTTGCGCGCGCAACACCCGAACCCCATTGCGTGGCTGTACACGCCGATGGCCATGCCTTTGCTCGATATCCTGTCGCCGCGCGCGATCGTTTACGACTGTATGGATGAGCTGTCTGCGTTCAAAGACCCGCCACCCGAGCTGGGTCTTCGCGAGGAAGCCTTGCTGGCCACGGCCGATCTGGTGTTCACCGGCGGCCCCAGCTTGTATGAGGCGCGCCGTCACCGGCATCCGAAGGTGCACTGCTTTCCCAGCAGCGTCGATGTCAGTCATTTCCGGCAGGCGCTCGACCGCAAGATCGCGCATCCGGCGCTGCTGGAGCTCAAGGGGCCGAAGCTGGGTTTTTTCGGCGTGCTGGATGAGCGCATTGATCTCGGCTTGATCGCTGCGATGGCAGATCAGCGCCCGCACTGGCAACTGATTCTTGTCGGCCCGATGGCGAAAATCGATCCCGACCAGTTGCCGCGTCGCGCGAACATTCATTACCTTGGCCAGCAGCCGTACGAGAAATTGCCGCAATTTCTCGCGGCGTGGGATGTCTGCCTGATGCCGTTTGCGATGAACGAATCCACGCGCTTCATCAGTCCGACCAAATCCCTGGAATACATGGCCGCCGAGCTGCCCGTGGTGAGCACACCGGTACCTGATGTCTGCCAGCTTCATGGTGATGTGATCGATATCGCCGATACTCACGAAGCGTTCATCGCCTGCTGCGATCGCGCGCTGGCCATGAGCGATGCGGAGCGCCAGCTGCGGATACGGCGCATGCGCGAGAAGCTCTCGCGCACCTCCTGGGATCGCACCGCCGACAGGATGCGCGGTCTTTTGCGTGAGCTTCAGTCATCGCCGATCTCCGTCCCGGTCTGCGCAGGCCAGTCCTCGGCACGATGAGCAC
>JACCDN010253566.1_pt1 | contig 11303 bp, 5 predicted proteins | sample 7441691 | NCBI WGS metagenome assembly JACCDN01 (sample SAMN15323439, study PRJNA562643) | freshwater metagenome | isolation source: river surface water | place: USA:Blue River Watershed | collected 2017-08-16
GAAGATGTGGTCGCTTTGGTGGGCCGCTGTCGAGCTCTTGGCCACATGGTCATCACCCGCCACGGCCAATACGCCACCCCAGGGTGTGGTGCCCGCCATGTTGGCGTGCTTGAACACATCGGAGCAACGGTCCACACCCGGGCCTTTGCCATACCAAATGCCAAACACGCCATCAAACTTGTTGCTGCCCGGCGGTGCAAAACCGAGTTGCTGTGTGCCCCACAACGCGGTGGCGGCCAGCTCTTCGTTCACACCCGGTTGAAAGACGATGTTTTGCGCTTCTAAATAAGGCTTGGCTTTCCACAACGATTGGTCATAGGTGCCCAAAGGCGAGCCGCGATAGCCGCTGATGAAACCTGCGGTGTTTTTGCCTTGCAGTGCATCGCGCTGACGTTGCAGCATGGGTAGCTTCACCAGCGCTTGCACACCGCTCATGAAAGCACGGCCAGCCTCAAGGCTGTATTTGTCGTCCAGCGTCACAGTGTCGAGTGCGCGGCGAATGTGCTCGGGCAGTGGGGCGTTCATGGCTTGCTCCAATCAATGGCGTGCTTTGGCAAAGTTTAGGACGAGATGGTCGTCTGCGCTGTCGCCCATGACACTGTAGGGTCATGGTCTTCCCACAATCAATGCATCAAAGGCGGGGGGCTCACGGCTTCACTGCTGGCCTCTGCGGTCACATCTGAGGCAAGGCCCACGCCCCACTGGGCAAGGCCTTGCAGCTTGTCAAGCAAAGCCAGCATGACTTGCAGCACGGCTGGGTTCATTTGCACTTGCACCGACTTGCCCGATTCCAAATCAAACTTGAGCGTCACGTTGTCGCCTGTTTGGTTCAGCATCAAACCCGTGACCAACAGGGGCGCATCGCCCATCGGTTTTTCTTTGGCGGCTTGGAAGGTTTCTTGAAAGTTGAGTTGTTGCGTCACCGACGCTTGCTGAAACGATTGCATGACTTGCGCCACCTGCGGTGGATGCACTTGCGCCAAGGCTTGCACGCTGAGTTGCTGCGCGCCTTGCAGCAAACCTTTGAGCACATAGCGCGTGAGCCAAAAGCTGAACTCTTGGTCTTCACTGGTGTTGAAGCGAAACAGCACGCGGTCTTGCTGACACACCCACTCGCCATTGAACTGCTTGATACTCATTGCATCACTTCGGCCAAAAAACCCACAAACGCAAACCCTGTTTCATGCGGCCTGCAAACTCACCCGCCTCAGCACCCGTGCCTGCAAAGTAATCGGCGCGCACCGCACCCACAATGGCGCTGCCCGTGTCTTGCGCAAACACCAAGCGCTGCAAGTTGCCATTCGGTCCGGCACTGGCCAACCACACGGGTGTGCCGTAGGGGATGGAGTCTTTGTCCACCGCAATAGAGCGCCCCGCCGTGAGCGGTACGCCTTGTGCCCCACGAGGGCCAAGGTCGGCATCAGCCGCACTGCGTACCTCTTCGCGGAAGAACACATAACGCGGGTTGCTCCACAACATCTCTTGCACCAAGCGCGGGTTGCTTTGCTGGGTGCTGACGATCCACGCCTTGATACCTGGCCACGAAGCATCTTTGATCAAGCCACGGTCTAACAACCAACGGCCCACGCTTTGGTAGGGTTGCTCATTCGAACCGGCAAAGGCCAAGCGCACGATGCGCGTGGTGCCATCGGGGTTGGCCATGCGCACGCGCCCCGAGCCTTGGATGTGCAACACCAAGGCATCGATCGGATCAGCCAGCCACGCCACTTCACGGCCCCGCAAGGCCTCGCGTGCTTGTGGGTTTGTGTCGATCTCTTGACGGCTGAACCAAGGGCGACCGCTGCGACGCGCCTCGGCCAAACCTTCGGGCGGTGCGTACAAAGCCACCTCAAAGCCGGGACGCATGTGTGCAGAGGCATCAAACAAGGGCTCGTAATAACTGGTCAGCAAACCCTCTGCGGCACCTTCGAGCGACTCGACGCGGTAAGGCTGCAAGTGGCCCATCATCCACAAGCGGCGGTCATCGTCGCTGCCCAGCATGAGCTGACGCACGTCTTTGCACAGCGGTGCAAACAAGGGGCCAGGACGTTCACAGTTTTGCAGCCACGCGTTCCATGCGTCTTGCAACTGATCGTTTTGCCAACCGGGCACCTCGCTCCATGATGCGGCTACCCAGCGGCTGCGGTAGCTTTGTTGCGGACTGGGGGTGCCGGGTGTGCCGGCCAAGCTGCCGCTGGCACGGGGCGCATCAGTGGGCGCGCGCGCTGCGGGGAAAGGGCGCGCCGGTTCGACCACGGGTGCGCGGCGCGTTGTGCCACAGCCCACCAAAACCACCACCACGCTGATGGCGACCAGCGCCTTTGCCCATCGTGCCAAGCTGTGCATCATTCGCCGCGCAACAGGTTGGCCAGCTCCACCGCTGACTTCACGTTCATTTTGTCAAACACGCGGGCACGGTGCACTTCGACCGTGCGCACACTGATGTCGAGTTGATCGGCAATCAGTTTGTTGGGCAGGCCTTCCACCACCAGGTGCATCACATCGCGTTCACGTTCGGTGAGGTCGGCCAAGTTGTGCTGCAAGCTTTGTTTGGTGCGCAGGCTTTCTAAGGTTTGAGCCGATCGCACCAAGGCTTGCTCAATGCGATCGACCAAGGCGTTGTCTGAGAATGGTTTTTCACAAAAATCAAACGCGCCGCGTTTGACCGAATCTACGGCGGTGGGCACATCGGCATGGCCCGTCAAAAAGATCACTGGCAACACATCTAAAAGTTTGCGCTCAATGAGTTGCTCAAACAACGCCAAGCCACTCATGCCGGGCATGCGCACATCCAACAACAAGCAGCCGGGCTGGTTGGGTTGCCACGCGGGGTTCACCGCATTTAAAAATTCAGCAAATGCATCTGCACTGTCGAACGACTGGCTGGGCAAATGACGGGAGCGCAACAACCACGCCAAGGCTTCACGCACGCCAGCGTCGTCATCCACGATAAATACCAATGCGTCTTCTGTCGGTTGCATATGTCAGGCCTCTGATCACGATTGTGGCAGGGTAAAACTGAACACCGTGCCACGCGGAATATTGGGTTGATGACTCAAAAACCCCCCATGCTGCTCGACCACGGTACGGCATAAGCTCAGGCCCAGGCCCATGCCTTCTTGCTTGGTGGTGAAGAACGGTGTGAAGAGTTTTTCGGCCACGCCTTCTGGAATGCCGTGGCCCAAATCAGCCACCAAAAATTCCAGCCAACGGCTGCTCGCATTGGATGCGGCCAGTCGCACGGCAAGGGTCAATACTTTGTGTGGCGTGTCATCGGCCATGGCTTGCATGCCGTTGCGCGCGAGGTTGAGCAAGACTTGTTCGACCATGGTGCGATCACACAATACCGCAGGCAAATCAGCGGGACAGTTGACCACCACGCGCACGCCCAGCTTGCGCGCTTGCAAACTCACCAAAGGCATGACGTCATCCAACAAGGCGCGCGGAGTGACGGCCTCTCGCGCTTGGTCACGGCGACGCACAAAGTCGTGCACGCTCTTGATGACCTTGCCTGCACGTTCGGCTTGTTGGCCAATGCGCTGGATGGCGCTGCTCAATGTCTCCACCAACTGCGGATCTTTGACCGCCGCGTCTTGCAACAAGTTCATGCTGCCAGTGGCATAGCTGGAAATGGCCGCCAGCGGCTGGTTCAACTCGTGACTCAAGAGCGATGCCATCTCGCCCACCGTGGCCAAACGCGCGGTGGCCTGCAAACGCTCTTGGCTGGCACGCGACACTTCTTCAACGCGGCGCTGCTCACTCACGTCGAGCACGGCGCCCATCCAACCTGTTTGCTCACCGGTGGCGTTGATGAGTGGCGCCTCAAAAATCATCACCGGGAAACGCTCACCGTTTTTGCGCATGAACACCGACTCGGCGCCTTCGCGTGGCGGCGCATTGCCGGCCAACCGCAAGGCTTGGCGCTGGCCATATTCATCCACCATCTCGGGTGGCCAATAAGGCGCAGGCATGCCACGGCCAATCAATTCATGCGCCTCGAAGCCGACCATTTCACAAAATGCCGGGTTCACATAGGTGATGCGGCCTTGCTTGTCACGCGCCCGCAAGCCTGTGACCAAGGAGTCTTCCATGGCCTTGCGAAAGGCCAAGGCATTGGCCAAATCTAGCTCCACACGTTGGCGTCGGCGCATGTCGCGCGCGAGCATGACGAGCACGATGGCCAAAGCAATGGCCATGGCGGTGACCAATGCGGTCAACACATTTGGAAACAAGTCAGGGGCGGCACGCCAGCTGTCCATGCGCAACACCATGGTGTGCCCGGGCAAGTCAATCAGCTGTTTGGCAATGAACACGCGCGACCCCCGGCGTGGCGCGCCATGCATGGCCAAGCGTGTGCCATCTGATTCGGTGAACGACACCTCTTGGCTGCGCGTGAGCTGTGGGCCAACCATGTTGACCAAGATCTCACTCAGTGAATAGGTAGCCACGGTGTAGCCCGTGAGCTTGCCATCGCTGATGACGGGTAAGCACAAGTCCATGATTTCGAGGCCCAAGCCATCGGCTTGGGGCACGTAGGCACTCGCGCCATAGCCGGGACCACTTTGGCGACGCGCCACGCCGCATGCTTGCACCACCTCCGGCTGATTGGCGGCGCGGCCAAAGCGGTTGAACGCAGGCGCGCGAAACGGTGTGTCAATCGCTTTGAGCACACGCAAGTCTGGGTCGCGTAACTCCAAGCGCAACCACTCACGGTGTTCGCGCAGCAAGGCATGGGCATCTTGCGCCCACGTCACACTGCTGCGGTCGGCGTATTGCAAGGCCTGCAGACTTTGCACATTGCGTGTGAGGGCGGTGCGAATGTCGCTCACCGCATCTGCAGCATCGCGCTCGATGCGGCTTTGCACTTGGCTGACTTCGTAACGACCCGCCAACCACACCAAGGTGCTGAGCATGCTCAACACCAAGATGACCAACAGGCCCCACAGCACCCAACGTCGTACCTGAGGGCCTGCGGCAAACAACATCACTCGACCTTCGTCACACGTGGGTTGACCCACGTGCCATCAATCTGAAACTCGGTTGTGCCGGCACGGACCAACGGTTTGCTCAACACCATCTGTGCGAGATAGCTGGTCAAGCCAACCAAGGGGTTGATGGTGGCCATGTAGAGCGACGCTGTGCCTGCGTTGATTTCAGGCACCACCACCACTTTGAGTTTTTGGGTTTCGCGCACCAAATCTGCACTGCCTTCAATCAGCGCACCCGCGACCACCCCTTTCATTTGCAAGTTGTTGGTGTAGGCCACGCCTTGGTCAATGCGCACATCGCCACGCACAAAGTCAAATGCAAAACCATCGCTGAACAAATCGCTGAAGTCCAGCGTCAAACGACGCGGCAAGGCCTGCAAATTCAACACACCCAGCAAGCGCGCAGCGCCCGGTTCAGTTTTCAAGAACTGGCCCTTCTCGATGTCTAAATTCATCTTGCCCGACATGCTGGCGTAGTCCAACGTGATGGGCGAGCCTTGCCATGTCACTTGCCCTTCCAGACGGCCTTCGCCTTGGCGAATCGCACCCGGTGTGCCTAAGCGTGTGAGCAATTCACCGCTGTCACGAATGGCCAACACAAAGCTCAGTTGCGTGCGTCGCAAACGCGGGCCATCGGCCATCCAGCTGCCGTTGGCGGTGAGGGTGGCTTCTGGCAAGGTGACATTGAATTTGTTCAAACGCCATTCCCGTGTGGCTTGGGTGCCCACACGGTTGATGGCTTCAATTTCCAATCGCCCTAATTTTTTGCCACGCAACGTCAACTCACCCACCACGATGTCCAGCGTTGGAATGCTGCTGGGTTGCTCGGTCAACATGCGCTCGACATCTGGCACCAAGCTGGGTGGAATGTTCAAGTACGCCAAGCGCACATAAAGCTGCGCGGGCACATTGCCACGCGATGGACGCACCTCGGCAGAACCATTGAGCTCATCGGCACTCACATTCAAACGCCACAAATCATCTTGGCGCGTGCCGCCCACCAAGACCTTGTGAATCACACGGTCCGTGACCCGAACCTGATCGGCTTGCAACGCTGCAAAACTTGGCATGTAGTCTTGCGCGCCATCGTCGGCTGATTCCGTACCGATGGTGGGTTTTGTCGAGGCGCTTTTGCGTTTGAGCGGCGACGTGCCTGTGAGCTGCGTGAGCGCGGTGTTCCACGCATCCAAATCCACCATGGGCAAGCGCAGGCTCAGGCTCACGGCGTTGTCGCGCATCACCGGTGCATCAGCCACAGACTGCCCCACCGCAATGCTGCCCCGCATGACGCGTGTGCGTGGACCACTCAGGTCACGCACATAGGTGACCGACAACAAACGATCCAACGTGACTTTGATCTGGTCTTGCAACACACGCGCTTTGGGCTGCAACGATTCACGCGTCAACTGCGTTTCGATGCGCAAAGGCATGGCCGCTGCCGCCGATTTGTTCAACGGCGCGGGCAAGGTCAGCGCCATGCCTTTGAGGTCGCTGCTGATGAGCAATTCTGGTTGGCCGCGACGCAGGCCAAGGGTGGCGCTGTAGGCTGATTTACCGTTGGCGCGCACCGCAAGGCGCGACACAAAGCCCAGCTCGCGTGCTTGGCGCAAGCCTTCGGCCGTCAAGTCGCCCTTGATTTTGAGTTGCAGCGGAGATGGGTCATCGCCACTGGCGAACGACAAGCCGCCCTCCAAGGTGGCGTCGCCACCCAACAGTTGCGCTTGCACGGCTTTGAGCTGAAAACCTTGCTCGCTGAATTGCAAATTGCCACGTGTGCGGTTGAGCACGGGCGTGCCTGGAATGATTTGCAAGGCGTTGTCTGCAAATGCCACACTGCCTTGAACCTTGGACGACTTCAAGGCCTCAAGAGGCAAGGTCAGCGCCAGCTTGTAATTGGCATGGCCTGTCGCTTGGCTTTTGCTCAACACCGCACCTGTCAACTCGTTGAGGGCTGATTTTGAAATCATGTCCAGCAGTTCTTGCACTGGCCCGCTGCCCTCGCCCGTGACACTGACCACGGAGTTCGCCAAATCAGGGATGTGCGCTTCTACTTTTTGCCACACCACACCCGACGCCCCCGCAAGCTGCGTGCGTCCATTGAAATGCAATGCGCTGCGGTCAAACACCAACTCGCCGTTGACATGGGTCAGCGCAGGCCAAGCCAATGCGCTTGCATTTTTGGCGCTGGGTGGTGGTGTCGGCACATAAGCGTAGTGACCTTGTGCAATGTGTGCAGACACACGAAACTCGCCCTGCTTGGGGTTGTCAAAGGGCATGTCCTTCAAGTTGCCACGCAGGCGCAACGTTGCATGGCTGGCTTCACCCTCGGTCACGGCATCACGCACATACGCCCGCACATCAGCAGGCAAGGTGTTGGGCAAGTAGCGGTGCACACGTGCCATTTGCGCGCGGCTGATGCTGGCCGTCAAATCCAACACACCCGGTAGGCGGGCTTCGCCTTCGCCTGTTTTCCAGTTGCCGTTGAACTCTCCGGCAAGGTCGGCATTGGCAACACGGCCTTGCGTGAATTGCACAAGCACGTCGTTGCCTTTGAGCTGCCATGCCAGTTGGGCAGATGCTGCATCTAAGGTCAGCGTTGGCTCGTCCAAACCGAGGGGCAAGGTCAGGCTGCCTTTGGCAAAGGCCACGCGCGCCTTGCCACCTTTGTGCGTGAAGTCGAAATCCAACTGCGCGCCCTGCATGCCCGGCACATGGGCCACTGGGCTGCCTGTGCGTTCGTCACGCTGCAAAGCCAAATGTTGCACTTGGCCATGGGCGCTGTAGTTCAGCGAAGCATCGTCGTTTTTTTGCCAAGTTGCTTTGAGTTGGTTGACTTGGCCTTCCGGCTTCAGGTGTGCCAAGGTGGCGCGCACATCATCTGGCAAAGGCAATCGCTGGCTGATTTGTGCGAGTGCCTCCAAGTCGAGTCGATCCGCATGCAAGGTGCCAGACTCAAATGTGTCGCCACGCCAACCCACACGCAGCAGACCACCCGGCCAACGCTCGCCTTCTTGCGTGTCAAACACCAAGTCTTGGCTGCTGATTTCCACGTCGCCGTTTTGCCAATGCGCGCCAATGCGTCCGTGCACATGACGCAAGCTCAGGGGCAACAAGTCTGCGCCCAAGCGCACGTCCACCGCGTCGAGGGCCACATCAGCGGTCACACCCGTGGGTTGGCCTTGGTTCACATCGGCCCAGACGCGCACCGCGCCAAGCCCTTCTTGCAATGACAAACCCTTGTCCATCGGCACCCACTGACGCAAGGTGGCCAGATTGACATGGGGCAAATCGGCAAACACTTCACCCGACCATTGCGTCATGTCGCCCGCACGTTGCCAAGGCCTTTGAAAAAACTTGCCACGCACAGACAGTCGCTGGCCCAAAGCTTCTGGCGGCGTCACATCTGCGCGCAATTCGTGGCTGAACCACGGGTTTTGAATGGCAATGTCCACGCCCTTGAGCGTCAACACAGGGGCCGCGGCTTGCGTCTGACTGGGGCGACTTTCGTCACGCCAATGCACCACACCTTGGCGCACCAAAAACTCAGGTTGTGAGAAGAACCAATCGGCACCACCGCCGTCGCCCGCCGCTTGGGTGTCTAAGCCCGCGACCCACACATGGCCATGGACGTCACGACGAATTTCCAACTCGGGTTGTTCAATGTCGAGTTGCTCAAACTTGCCACGCACCAATGACAAAGGGGAGACCGCGGCCAACACGCGCGGCAGGCGCAAGGCTTCTCGGCCTTCACGGTCAAACAGTTGCACATCGGTGATGTCAAACCACGGCACCAACCAACCACCTTGGGTCTGAATGCGACCGATTTCAATGCGCAACCCTATCGCGCGTGAGGCTTGTTGTTGCAGCACCTCACGGTAATCATCAATTCGCGGCACAATGAAAACGTGCAGCGCGCTCCATGCAAGTAGCACAGCCACCCACGCAAACGCCACCAGACCTAAAGCCCAGTTGAGCGCACGACGCCAACCCGACTTGGCTTTCAAATCAGGCACAACGATTTCAGGGGTGGGGTTCACAGAGTCAGACAACTGTTTCACGGCACGAGCAACATGACGGGAATTATCCCCTGCCCCATGCAGAATTTGAGTACTTATTCGCGCTTCGCCCAACGATTGCGCCGCCGCTATGCCCACGAGTTGGCGTTGCTGCCCCCAGGCGCCCCCGTTTTGGACACGATGCAGGCCTGCTTTGCCGTGCTGCGCCAAACCCACAGCTGCGCCGATGCCCTGCGCATGCTGCGCCAGCTGGTGATGGAACGCTTGGTGGTGCTGGACTGTGATCAACACGCCAGCCTTGAAGACATCACACGCGCCGTGACCGAACTGGGTGAGCTCACCCTCGACCTGGCCTTTCACGAAGCCCAAGCGCAACTGGACGCCAGCTATGGCATGCCCACCACACCCCACGGTGAACGCGCCACGCTGTGGATTGTGGGCATGGGTAAATTTGGCGCGCGCGAGTTGAATGTGTCGAGTGACATCGACTTGATTTATGTGTACGACGAAGACGGCGAGACCACAGGCCAAGCCGATGGTCGTGGCCGCATCAGCAACCAAGACTACTTTGCCAAAGCCGTCAAACTCATCTATGCACTGATTGGCGACACCACCGAACACGGGTTTGTGTTTCGCATGGATTTGGCGCTGCGTCCCAATGGCAACTCGGGGCCCAGCGTGGTGTCACGCCAAGCGCTTGAAGAATATTTCTTGGTGCAGGGCCGCGAATGGGAACGTTTTGCGTGGCTCAAAAGCCGTGTGGTTGCCCCCTTCAGCGCCAAGGCCAACGCGCATGAGCTGCGCGACACCGTGCTGCCTTTCGTGTTTCGCCGCTATTTGGACTACAGCGTGTTTGAGTCCTTGCGCGGCTTGCACCAGCAAATTCGCAAACACGCCATCACACGCAGCGCAGGCCATCCCGAACGCGCCAATGATGTGAAGCTGGCACGGGGTGGCATTCGAGAAATTGAGTTCACGGTGCAACTGCTACAGGTGGTGCGCGGCGGCCACTTTCCAGAGCTGCGCACACGCCCCACGCTGCACGCCTTGAAGCGACTGAGCCAAGCCAACCTCATGCCCGCAGCCACCGCCGATGCACTGGCCAAGGCCTATGTGTTTTTGCGCCAAGTGGAGCACCGCATTCAGTACTTGGACGACCAGCAAACCCATGTGTTGCCCACCGACGACGATGACTTGAATTGGATTGCGCTCACGCTGGGCTTTGGTGATGTGTGTGATTTTTTGAGTCAACTCGATACCCACCGAGAACTGGTGGCCCAAGAGTTTGATCGCTTGCTCGGCTTGGGCGAGCAAGCAGAAAGCAGCACCCACGGCGACTGCAAAGGCTGCACACCCAAGAACGACTATGTGGACTTGGCCTCGCTCTTGCCAGACTTAAATCCACGCTTACGCGAACGTGTGTCGCACTGGTCTGAGCAACCCCGCATGCGCGCTCTGCGTGATGAGGGTGTGCAACGTTTGCTCAAGCTGCTGCAACGCACCAATGCATGGATGAACGAGGGTCGCATCACCGAAGAAGCCGCTGTGCGCTGGAGCGACTGGATGGAGCCACTGCTGCGCCGCGAGAGTTATTTGGCCCTCTTGATGGAGCGGCCACGCGTGCACGAACAACTCATGCGCTTGTTGGGTTTGGCACGCTGGCCCGCCAAATATTTGCAGCAGCACCCAGGTGTGATTGATGAGCTTGCAGGCGAAGCCTTGTTGGCCGAACGTTTTGTGCCCGCCGAGTTTGAACAAGAGTTAGAACGCCGCTTGGCCTCACTGCAAGCCACCGGTCAAGCAGATGAAGAAACCCTGCTCAACCTGCTGCGCCGCGCCCACCACGCGGAGGTGTTTCGCACCTTGGCACGCGATGTAGAAGGGCGCATCACGGTCGAACAAGTGGCGGACGATTTGAGCGCCTTGGCCGATGCCGTGTTGAAAATCACCAGCCGCTGGGTGTGGCAAAACTTCAAGCAACGCCACCGCGACGAACCGCAATTCGCCATCCTCGCTTACGGCAAATTGGGCGGCAAAGAACTGGGCTATGGCAGCGACTTGGACATTGTGTTTGTGTACGAAGACGCGCACGAACGTGCGGGCGAAATTTACGCCGCTTATGTGCGCAAGCTCATCAACTGGTTGACCGTCAAAACCGGCGATGGTGATTTGTACGAAATTGACACCGCACTGCGCCCCAATGGCAACTCGGGACTGCTGGTGTCCACCTTTGATGCCTACGCCGACTACCAATGCCAACGCGGCGAAAACACCGCATGGACGTGGGAGCACCAAGCCA
>JACCDN010047880.1_pt1 | contig 11301 bp, 9 predicted proteins | sample 7441691 | NCBI WGS metagenome assembly JACCDN01 (sample SAMN15323439, study PRJNA562643) | freshwater metagenome | isolation source: river surface water | place: USA:Blue River Watershed | collected 2017-08-16
CTGCTTGTTGTACAGAAGTCCCAGTGGTATTGATAAAACTAGCACAAGCATTAGAAGGGGCACTATAAGGCACATACATATTCCCTTCCTTATCAAATGCAATAGGCTTAGCAATATGCCATTGATCACTTTCGTCCATCAAAACAATTTCTTGTTTGGACGTAGGGACTAATTCATTATTAATTTTTTGTCTGTAAACTACTTTTTCAGTGCTATAATATAAGTAGCCATTATGAATGCGCATCCCAGTTGCAAAAATGCCATCATTCACATATTTGCCAAAAGGCTGAATAATATCTGCTTTACCATCACCGTCTTCATCTCTTAATGCAACGGATCCTGGTGCATCAGAAGTGATTTTTAATTTTACATAAATATCTCCATTCTCTTTTACGGCTATATGTCTTGAAGGTCCTATACTGTCTGCTACTACTACTGCACCAAAACCATCCGGTAAAAACAATCCTCCATTGTTTGCATCAAAAACTATATTTTCTTTTTTAGTGCCGCAATTTATACAAAGCAGGCATATACTTAAAAAGAGTGTACAATATTGTATCGCAGTTTTCATTATTTATCTTTTACGCATCTTACTGCTAATCCATTTCTATTTCCATATGCGTCTTTATATACTATTGGGCTCGCATACAAAACAAATCTATACCAAGATTTAGCAGTATCAACAGCAGTAGAAGACCACCATCCAGCTCCTTGTCCCTTATAACCAAATGCACCCATGCCATTTCTAAGCCCACCTGCTAATCCTTCAAAGCCACTGCTATTGGTTCCATTACCAGAACCCGTATTCGTATTCGTCCATCCGTAAGTATACTTTAATGCTTCTCCAGCTTTTTTATCACCGCCTAATTCTAATACCAGTAAACCCCATTCTACATCTGTTGGTATATGCCAACCTTCAGGCGCCAAACCTCTTGGATCGTTCACCGCATACCAATTGTATAATTTGCCATAATTTGCGCCTTCTCCAATATCATTATTGTAATGAGACCAAGCAGCTTTTTTAGACATGCCATAAGCAGCCCATTCTAATTTAGTCTTTGCTTCTGGAATAGAATCTCCATTTCTAAATCTACTTACATCTAGATTCTTCACCATCCATGTATTTTCTCCAATTTTCACTGAGGGAATATCCGGTTCTTGTTTACAAGCAACAAAAAGAGTACTACAAACAATAGTGTAAAGAACAATTAATTTATTCATGTATTTAAGGTTAAAATAGGCCAAAACGGCCTCTGCTAACAAAAATAGTTCAAAAACGCTTATGTAATTTAATGGTAATTCTAATGTATCAATACATATGCTTAACAATTTGTTAATATAGGGGTAACAATTGGGTAACATAGGGTTAATATTTTTGATCCTAAATCTAATAAAATGCGCTTTTTTGGACTATCCTTAATCATTGCAATACTAGTTTGCTTCAACAACAATATATTAGCCCAAACAACAAATACACCTCAAAAAAAACAATGGTTTGAAAGTATCCAATTAAGGGGTTATATGCAGGTTAGATATAATAGATTATTTGAAACCAACCCATTACTCCAATGTGCTCAATGTGATAGAAGTTGGGGAGAAAATGGAGGGTTCTCTATTCGAAGGATGAGATTGATTTTTAGTGGACAAGTCAACGATAGGGTATATTTTTATATTCAACCAGATTTTGCATCAAACGCATCATCGACTGCAAATAATTTTGGTCAATTACGTGATGCTTATGTTGATTTAGGATTAGATTCAAAAAACGAGTTTAGGCTTAGAGTTGGTCAAAGTAAAATACCATTTGGATTTGAAAACATGCAGTCATCTCAAAACAGACTGCCTTTAGATAGAAATGATGCATTGAATAGTGCAGCGTCAAATGAAAGAGATTTAGGTGTATTTTTTTATTGGGCACCTAAAAAAATTAGAACATTATTTTCAAGTTTAGTGAATGATGGATTAAAGGGTTCTGGCGACTATGGTGTATTTAGTGTTGGTCTTTATAATGGACAAACAGCGAATAGACCAGAAGCCAATAACACTCCACATATTGTTTCTAGGTTTAGTTACCCATTTACAATTAATTCTCAAATTGTTGAGATGGGTATTCAAGGATACACAGGACAATATGTTTTAACACCAGATTTAATTAATGCTGGTGTTAAAATTGCTCCTAATAGGTCATTTCTTGATCAACGAGTTGCAGGAACATTTGTTTTATATCCCAAACCTTTTGGCATTCAAGCAGAATATAATGTTGGTAAAGGGCCACAATTTAATAAAGTAACCGACTCTATCGAAGTAAAGTCATTAAATGGTGGATATGTAACTGCATCATATAAAACACAGCATGGAAAACATGTTATTATTCCTTTTTCTAGAATACAATATTACAAAGGAGGTAAGAAACACGAAATGGATGCGATGGCTTATGATGTTAAAGAGTTTGAAATTGGTGTAGAATGGCAGCCAAATAAGAATGTAGAATTAGTAACAATGTATACTATTTCTGATAGAAGATTTGAATCTTTTAGAAATCAATCAAATCAGCAGAAAGGCAGTTTATTAAGAATACAATTACAATTGAATTTTTAAAATCAAGTAAACTACTTGAGTAGCTTATATTTCTTGGTATTTATATCTTAATTTCTTTTTAATTTTAAGCATATAGCAAAATTGAAAAATGAAAGAAAAGAAGGCAATTACAGTTAGTGAATACATTAGATCTTTCCCAAAAACAACGCAGATCTTATTGAAACAAGTAAGAGCTGTCATTCAGCAAACTGCTCCAGAGGCAGAAGAGCTGATTGGGTATGGAATGCCCTGTTATAAGTTAAATAAAAAGCCCTTGGTATATTTTGCGGGATATGCAAATCATATTGGATTTTATGCAACCCCTAATGGCCATGAAAAATTTGCAAAAGAACTTTCTATTTACAAACAAGGCAAAGGGTCTGTGCAATTTCCCATTGACAAACCAATGCCTTTAGCATTGATTCAAAAAATTGTTGCATTCAGAGTGAAAGAAAATTTGAAAAAATAAAACTAGTGCTTCTTAAATAACAAAGTCAAGATTCTTGGAATTTGAGATCGATCATTATCGTCAAACCATTCTTCTAAGTCCATTAAACTAAAGTTGTATTTATTCGCTGCTTTAATGAAATCCGACATGTTATGTGTATAGCATGTAACTATTTGCTCTCCTTCTGGTGTATTATATCTTGCTTTTGATCCCGCATATTGTTTAAATGGATGAAGTTCACCAATATAAACAAAGGCACCAGATTCAGTTACCTGATTGATTTTATTAAATACAGCTTCTATGTTTTGTATGTGTTCTAAGACCAAACTAAATGACACTAGGTCAAATTTTTCTTTGCTAAAATCCCATGGCTCGTTTATATCGGCAACGGCAAACTGAACTTTAGGGGAATTGATTTTTTCTGCTGCTTTTGCAATCATAGCTTCCGAAAAATCAGCAGACAAGATCTCTTTTGCATTTTGCTCAAACCAAACAGTGTTTTTACCAGTGCCACATCCAAATTCAAGTACTTTGTCAAAATGAATAGAAGACAAAACAGATCTTAAAGCAACTGCCTCTAGATCTCTTGTTTTGTTTTCATTGGTGTCATACTGTTCTGACCATTCTTGATACGCCTCTTTAACATTCATGATACAAAATTTGATGTTTTTTATGGAATAACCTAATTTCACATCCACAAACAAACATTAGTTTAATGGGTAAGATTTTAGTCATTGGAGCAGGTGGGCAGTTGGGTACTGAATTGACAAAAGTGCTAGCTGAAAAATATGGAAATGAATCAATTATTGCTACAGATTTTCAAGAATCTGCAAGAAGCAAATTCAGTTATTGTAATTTTCAAACCTTGAATGTTTTAGATAAAAATGAGTTAGAAAATATCGTAAAAAAAGATCGCGTAACACAGATCTATCATTTAGCAGCTATTTTATCTGCAGCAGGTGAAAAAAATCCAATTCAAGCTTGGGATTTAAATATGGGCGGATTATTGAATGTTTTGGAAATTGCAAGAGCCTATTCAATAGAAAAAGTTTTTTGGCCAAGTTCTATTGCTGTATTTGGTCCTAGTTCCGAAAAAGAACGCACTCCTCAAAACGCATTTAAAGATCCTAATACCATATATGGTATTTCCAAATTATCTGGAGAACATTGGTGTGAATATTATTTCAATAAGTATGGCGTTGATGTCAGAAGTGTTAGATATCCAGGTTTGATTGGTTATAAATCTTTACCTGGAGGAGGCACAACAGATTATGCAGTGGATATATATCATAAAGCAATGAGTGGAACAAAATTTAGCTGTTTTTTAAGTGAGCATACTTATTTACCTATGATGTACATGGATGATGCGATTCAAGCAACGCTTCAACTTATGGATGCACCAAAAGAAAAAATTACTATTAGAACAAGTTATAATATTGCTGGATTGAGTTTTTCGCCTGCAGAAATTTATCAAAGTATTTTAAAGCATTACCCCAATTTTGAAATTGAGTACCATCCAGATTTTAGGCAAGCCATTGCTGATAGTTGGCCCAATAGCATTGATGATAGCCTTGCAAAATCAGATTGGAATTGGACTCCAAGTTTTGATCTAGACAGAATGACCTCGACAATTATTACTAACTTACCTGAGTATTTTAATTTCAAATAGAATAATAATATATGTACAATCAGTTTAAGCCCGTTTTGACAAAAGAATTAGCATCTATAAAGGAAGCTGGATTATATAAAAAAGAAAGAGTGATTACTTCTCCTCAAGCTGCAGAAATTACTATTGAAGGAGGCAAGTCTGTTTTAAATTTTTGTGCAAATAATTATTTAGGATTATCATCACATCCAAAAGTGATTGAAGCAGCAAAAGCTGCCATTGATTCACATGGTTTTGGTCTGTCTTCTGTTAGATTTATTTGTGGCACGCAGGATATTCATAAAACATTAGAAGAAAAAATTTCTAGTTTCTTAGGAACAGAAGATACTATCTTATATGCTGCAGCATTTGATGCCAATGGTGGTGTGTTTGAACCTTTATTCGGAGAGAAAGACGCTATTATATCTGATGCTTTAAATCATGCTTCCATTATTGATGGAGTAAGATTGACAAAATCTATGAGATATAGATATGAACACAATTCAATGGAAGATTTAGAATTAAAATTAAAAGAAGCCATTGCAGCAGGTGCTCAACAAAAAATCATCGTTACAGATGGAGCCTTTTCTATGGATGGCACTATTGCACAATTAGATAAAATAGTTGAACTTGCAGAAAAATATGAAGCATTGGTAATGACTGACGAATGTCATTCAACAGGCTTTTTGGGTAAAACAGGCAGAGGGGTACATGAATTAAAAGGTGTGATGGGTAAGGTTGATATTATCACTGGAACCCTTGGTAAAGCTTTGGGTGGTGCATCTGGTGGTTTTACTTCTGGAAGAAAAGAGATTATTGATTTATTAAGACAACGTTCAAGACCTTATTTATTTTCAAACACATTAGCGCCATCTATTACAGGAGCCTCTATTGCTGTTTTTGATTTGTTATCTCAAACAACTGAATTAAGAGATCAATTAGAATCCAATACACAATACTTTAGAGAAAAAATTGCAGCGGCAGGTTTTGATATTAAACCAGGCACACATCCAATTGTTCCTATTATGTTGTATGATGCAGTAGTATCACAAACAATGGCTGAAAAGTTATTAGAAAAAGGAATTTATGTTATTGGTTTTTATTATCCAGTGGTCGCTAAAGGACAGGCAAGAATTCGTGTTCAAATTTCTGCAGCACATACGCGAGCGCAATTGGATAAAGCCATTCAGGCATTTACTGAAGTGGGTAAAGAATTGGGGGTTATATCTTAAATATGCGATTTTTTTCGATTTTAGTAAATTTTAGTAATACAAAAAGAATACATTCTAATTTAAAACTTATTGATAATCAATTGTTTATAATGCATAAAATACCATTCATCACAATTCTAATGTGATCACTTTGTTAATTTTTTGATAAAACAAGCATAACTTTAACCCTCATAAAATAAAAAATCAAACGCATGAGAAAACTAGCTCTTTTTTTGACATGTGCTTTGCTATTCATAGCTGAAGCATATGCTCAAAATACTCGAAACGTTACCGGTAAGGTAACTGACGACAAAGGTACACCTCTTGTTGGTGTAACGATTAGTGCTGTAGGGCAAACAAAAAATGCATTAACAGACAATTCTGGTTCATTTTCAATTCAAGTAACAGAAAAAGTAAGAACATTAAGAATGAGTTATGTTGGATATAACTCAAAAGATGTTAATGTTAATGGCAAGTCTTCTGTTTCTGTTGTTTTATCTCAAGAAGATAAAACTTTGAATGAAGTAGTAGTAGTAGGTTATGGTACACAAAGAAGAAGAGAAATCACTGGTAGTATTGCCAGTGTGAAAGGAGAGGCAGTAGCAAACAAGCCAACACAAAGTTTCGAACAAGCTTTGGGAGGTCGTGCTGCTGGTGTACAAGTAGTTATTCCTAGTGGTGTATTGAATACGCCTCCAGTATTAAGAATTAGAGGTGCTAACTCAATTTCTTTGTCTTCCTATCCTTTGATCGTTGTTGATGGAGTGCCAGTATTTACAGGTGATGGTAGTTCTACTAACGCTGCAAGTAACGTATTGTCATCAATTAATCCGAACGATATTGAAAGTGTAGACGTTGCAAAAGATGCCGCTGCAACAGCTATTTATGGTAGCCGTGCTGCAAATGGTGTATTATTCATTACTACTAAAAAAGGTAAGCCGGGTCGTTCTAAAGTTACTTTAGATAGCTGGGTTGGTTTTAGTAATCCTCAACGTTTACAAAAAGTATTAGATGCTCAACAATATACAGATTATAAAAATGAAGCATTACGTAACGCTGGTACCTATAATGCAGATAAAAATGCATTTGCAACAACAATAGGTCCTGACGGAAAAATCATCAACACAAATTGGGCTGATATTGTTTATCGTCAAGGCTTACAACATAGCAATACAGTAAGTTTATCAGGCGCAAACGAGTCTACCAGTTATTATTTCTCTACTGGATATACTGAACAACAAGGTATTATCAATAGAAATGATTTTAAACGTTTAACCTTATTGATGAATGTAGACCACAAAGCTGGTAAGTTTCTTACAATGGGTGGTAAAATTCAATATACAAGTGATCAAAACACTTCTGCAACTAGTTCTGGTTCATTAGGTGATGCCTTTGCAACTGCGGGTTTAGGACGTGTTGCATTAATTACTGCACCAAACGTTGGTCCATTTAATGCCGATGGTACTTATAACCAAGCAAGTGGCTTGATTGGCGTTATGGGTAATAAATTAGGTCAGGTTGGATTTTATAATCCACAAATTGCAATGGATTTAAATAGATCAAATAGCTACGGAGAACACTTAATTAGTAATTTATATGCACAATTTAAGCCTGTAAATTGGTTAGCTATTAGAACACAATATGGTTTAGATTATTTTATGGTAGATAATGATTTCTTTGCACACCCATTATCTGGTGAAGGATTTTCTACTACAGGATCAGTATCAGCTATATTTAATAAAAATAAGCGTTGGGTTTGGACAACAACTGCACAATTTGATAAAGTATTTGCTGATAAACACAATGTGAGTGCATTGGTGGGTATTGAGCAACAAAAATCAGATCAAAATAGTTATGGTCTTAACCGTGTAACTGTATCAGATCCAGCTTTTACAAATATTCAAGGTGGATGGGCTACTCCAAATACAGCTGGTTTAGGTATTGGCGAAAACTATTTATATTCTGAATTTGCTCGTGCACAATATAACTTTAACAGAAAATATTTCTTAACAGCAAATATTCGTAGAGATGGAGCTTCTCAGTTAGGTGTGAATAGTAAATATGGTACTTTCTGGGGAGTTTCTGCTAGCTGGGATGTATTAACAGAACAGTTTGCTCAAAACTTAAAACTTGACCAAGCATTCAGTACATTAAGACTTAGAGCAAGTTATGGTAAAGTAGGTAATATTGGTGGCTTAGGTAACTTCGCTTCATTATCTACATTTAGCTCTGGATTATATGGCGGTGGCGCAACAGTTGCTTACAGCCAAGCTGGTAACCCTAATCTTACATGGGAAACAAGTAATAAAACAGATGTGGGAATTAATTTCGGTTTATTTAAAGATCGTTTAACAGCTGAAATTGGTTATTATAATAGTGATAACAACGGTTTATTATTATTTGTGCCTCAACCTCCATCTGCAGGCTTACCATCTACTATTCCTTCGAATGTAGGTTCAATGTATAACAGAGGATTTGAATTTGATATTAAATACAATGTTGTAGATAATAAAAACTTCTCTTGGAATACTTCGTTTAACTTATCTACCAATGATAATAAAGTATTGTCTTTGGCAGATGGTATTACAAGTATCATTGGTTCTACTGGTGGTTTAGAGAATCCAAGTATTACTGCTCCTGGTTATCCAATAGGTATGTTATTTGTAACAAGAACTGCTGGTGTAGATCCTGCGACTGGTCGTAGAATTTTCATCAATAACCAAGGCAAACAAGTGTTCTTCCAACATGTTGCACCTGCTGGTCAGCAACGCTTCATGTATGCTGATGGTACCACTGCTCCTTCAGTAAGTAGTGCAGATGCCGTTATATACAAAAATACCAATGCAAAAATATTTGGTGGATGGGAAAATAATTTCCGATTCAAAAATTTTGAATTGAATGCATTATTAACTTACCAAATGGGCAACTACTTGTACTATGGTACACAAGCTGGTTTAAGAGACCAACGTTTCTGGAACAATGAAGTGGGTGTGTTAAACAGATGGCAGAAAGTGAATGATATAACTGAATTTCCAAAACCAGTTTTTGGAGATAACATATCAAATGGATCTGCTTTCCCTCTTGATATTAACGTATTCAAAGGAGATTTTGTTAAATTGAGAACATTGACATTTGGTTACAATGTACCTAAGTCATATATTGAAAAGGCAAAAATCTCTAATCTTCGTTTTTATGTTTCAGGAAACAACTTGTTCATCTTAACTCAATATCCAGGTCCAGATCCAGAGGTTTCTTCTAATGGAAACGGAACTACTAACTTTGGTATTGACAGAAATACAGTTGCTAACCAACGTACTATTACGATTGGTATAAACGTTGGATTCTAATTGTTAAACTAATAATACAAAAAAATGAAAAAGAACCTATTATATATTTTGATGGCTGCAGGTTTGCTTCAAGTAACCTCATGTGCCAAAGAAACTTTTGTGAATCCGGTTCCTACCAACGTAATTTCTGATCTTACTGCGTTTGACAGCAAGGACAGAATCGAAGGTCAGGTTCGTGCAATTTATGCATCAATTAAGAATGCTGGAATGTACGGCGGTCGATATCAAATATTTAATGATATCCGTGGCGGAGACTTTAATAATGAAAGAACCAATGTGGTTACTGGATTTGATGTTTGGAACTATACACCTTCCAACAGTTCAACCAACTCAGTGCAAAACCATTGGTCTAGAGCATACTATGTAATCAACTTGGCAAATGTATTTTTAGATGGTATGGCAACTAAAGGTACAACTGTTGTTGGTGCAACATTGTCAAATAATTATCAAGCTGAAGCTCGCTTATTAAGAGCAATAAGTTATTATTCTTTGTTACAATTATATGCTCGTCCATATTGGGATGGTAATGGCTCTAAGCCAGGTGTACCTTTACGTTTAAAAGGCAATACTGGTTCTGATGACTATGCATTAGCAAGAGCAAGTGTAGCAGAAGTATACAATCAGATTTTAGCTGATTTGAATTTCGCAGAATCTAATTTGCCACTTACAAATGGGTCAGCAACGAATAATACAATTCGTGCACATCGTAACACTGCTATTGCTCTTAAAACAAGAGTATATTTAAGTATGCGCAAATATGCGGAAGTAATTACAGAAGCGAATAAAATTGTAAGTGCCACTGCTCCATTTAAAGCATCTTCTGGTGTAGCTCATGAATTACAAGCTGATGTCACTAATGTATTTAAAACTTATACTACTACTGAGTCAATCTTCTCTATGCCTTTTGCTTCAAATGAAACTCCAGGAACACAAAACCAATTAGGATATTATTATGGACCTGCTGCTTTTAACGGAGGTAATGGTGAATACTCTTTACTACCTACTGGTATAATTGCAAGCACAGAGTGGAAGTCAACTGACAAAAGAAGAAATATGGTTGCTGTATACGGCGGCAAGAGTTACTTGACAAAGTATAGTGTTGCATCTGTGTTTACAGATTTTGCTCCAGTAATTCGATATGCAGAAGTATTATTGAATTTAGCAGAAGCTAAAGTACGCTCTACTGGTACAGTTGATGCTCAATCAGTTGCTTTATTAAATGCTATTCGTGGACGTTCTGATGCTTCTACTGTGTTTAAAGCATCTGATTTTGCAAATGCAGATGCTTTAGCTGATGCTATTGTAAATGAAAGAAGAATTGAATTCTTGGGTGAAGGTTTAAGAGGAACAGATCTAACTCGTTTAGGTTTGCCTTTACCTGCTAAACCAGGTGTAGCAGCAGTTTCAGCTACAGCACAACAATATATTTGGCCAATTTCATCTACAGAGTTATTATTGAACAAACTTTGTGTTGATAATTAATTTTATATAATTGAAACTAAAATCCAGCTAGATTTCTAGCTGGATTTTTTTTATCATGCATCTAGTTATAATTAGTATATAAATTTATAACTTACCTATTTCATCTCTAGAATTAAAATAACTTAAGACCAAAATAACCAATTGCTGTAAATAAAGCACAGCGTAGAATAACTCCTAAGCTACACCAAAATACCATTTTATTGGTTGGTACATTAAATCCAACTCCAATACCAATGCTTATTGGTGCTCCAACACTCATGGTACCCAATAAGCCTAACCCAATTACACCATACTTATTCCAAATTTTTAAAACAAATCCTGGCTCTTTGGTATCTTTTTGATGGGTTGCACTTCTAAATTTATTGAGCCATTTCTTAATTATATCACCAAGGTATGCTGCTACAAAAACACCTATTAAACCCCCAAGCATACTGTACAAAAAAATTTCTATTGGACTAATTTTAAAAGCAAATCCAGCTGGAATGGCAGCATAAATTTCAAAAGTGGCTAGTCCAATTACGGTAAGAATCTTATAAATCATTTTTCTGAAAATTTCTGCTGAAACGCAAAGGTAGTATTATGTATTCAATC
>JACCDN011083434.1_pt1 | contig 11301 bp, 8 predicted proteins | sample 7441691 | NCBI WGS metagenome assembly JACCDN01 (sample SAMN15323439, study PRJNA562643) | freshwater metagenome | isolation source: river surface water | place: USA:Blue River Watershed | collected 2017-08-16
CTACCAAATGAGCTAAGGGCCCTCTTTGAGTGGAATCACTAACGGGCAGAAGCGTAACAAATCGAAAGAAAATGAGCAACCTACCCCTCTGGGAAGGGAGACAGGGGAGAGAAGGGCGGGATGGGGATAGATTTTGCATTTAGAGAGTCTCAAAAAATGTTATGCTATGAGTCGATATGAGGAACTCGTTTGAAGGTGCACGAAGTCATCCACCCGCCACTTTTAGTCCGGGCCCAGATGAGTCTGGTCCTCGGCTCGTTCCGCAGCGACAACCGGATCAGGATCAGACGCGCCAGATAGATGAGGCGGCCTTGAAATATATTAATCGAAGAAGAGATGCACAGATTGAGCCAACTCCGATTCAGGACACGACGACCTATTCAGCGGAGCGATTGAATGAACGGTTGGATCTCTATCGTGCAAGGCATACACGAGGAAGCGTTGATGAAATCAAGGGAGCGTATGCCTCGGGTCAGGGCGTTGAACCGAAGAGTACAACGGAGGCGATGGGCGGTCCTAGCACGTCTGCTGCCGCGTACCGTCGTGAGCATGAGCGCGCAACTCGGGTGCGGGAAGAACAGGCAGCTCTGGCTGCCCAGCGAGAAGTGGAGGAGGCACATCGTGCGATCGAAGCCGCTCGACCACCAATCAATCCTAATTTCAATGAAAAGTTAAACGGAATTATTGAGCGGCGATTTGGAAAAGAAGCAGCTTCTTTTAATCGACCGCGGTTGGTTGTGACGGGCGCTCCACCTGCGCCGCTTCATTTGGCGCGACTCATGGAACGGGCACACGAAGAGCCTACGGAAATTGAAGATCTCACAGCGTTTGCAGAAGAAGTTGAGCCTGAAATCGAACAAACCCCGATCGAACGGAGAACAAATACCGTTATCCTGGCGCGTAATAAGAACGTTCCTTCGTCGATGCGCGCAGGCTAATTACTTCGCCGGTGTGAGCGGAGCTCGTCCAGAAAGAACAGCGATAATATTTTGAGCTGCAAGCCGTCCCATGGCTTGGCGGGCTTCGATCGTGCCTGAGGCGGTATGTGGGGTCAGGATGACGTTTGGAAAGGCGGCGAGGGAGAGTCTATCTTTCAAATCACAATCGATTGCTGGCTCGCACTCGAAGACATCCAGGGCGGCTCCAGCGATTCGTTTTGTTTTTAGGGCACGTAAGAGCGCTTTTTCATCCACGATCGGTCCACGGGCTGTATTTACGAGGAACGCTGTTTGTTTCATGAGGCTAAAGGCATCGGTGGATAGCAAATGTCTGGTTGAAGGCAGAAGCGGAACATGAACACTGATGACATCCGATTCTTGAAGAAGATGGTCAAGCGAGGTGAATGTACCGCCCACTTCTTTTTCGAACGCGGAATCACGACGAGGGGTGTTGTACAGACAGCGCATTCCAAGTCCAAGAACGGCCCGACGTGCAACGGCATAGCCGATCCGTCCGAGACCAATGATGCCCAGAGTTTTGTTACGGAGATCTGTGCCAACGAGCAGGCTTGGCGACCACCCCGTGTATTTCCCAGAACGAGCGAAGGTATCCGATTCAACAATGCGATGGGCGAGTGCCAGCATGAGTGTGATTGTATGTTCGGCGACGCTCTCACTGACTTCTGGCGCAGGGGCGTTCGTAACGGGGAGGTTGTATTTCTTGGCGGCTTCAAGATCGATGTTATCGAAACCCACCGCGTAGTTTGCGATGATCTTGAGCGAAGGTCCGGCCGCTTGGATCACCTCCTCATCGATCTTGTCGGTGAGTAGTGGGAGGAGTGCGTCGACACCTTTTACCTGCTTTAACAGCTCACTTCGCGTAATGGCTTGGTCCTTTCCATACATTTTAACGGTATACCCTTGTTCTTCAAGGAGTTCGATTCCTTCCGATGGAATACGGCGGGTAATAAAAACGACAGGAGCTTTAGAAGAGCGGGGCATATTAGGAAAGGGCGTGACGGGAGGGTTTGAGGAACGAATGAGCGGCGGCTTTGATCGGCAAGAGGAGAAGGTTTAGGACAAGTAAGATCACGACGACGCGAGCAACGGCTCCATACTCTCGGAAGTACCGATCCGCGATAAAGAGCGCGAGGGTGTTGTTAATATACACCAAACAGAGCGCGACTGTCAGACGTTCCCCTTTGGTTCTCCAGGGGAGAAGATCATACGAAGCGCGCGTTAAGAGGCCGGCCCAGAGTGTCCCAAGGAGGATGATGCCGATGTCAATGAGGTGAAGAGAGGGAAAGCTTGCTCCGCTGGTATCAGCGGTGATCCCAGTGACAAGGATTCCAAAGAGTAGAACCGAGAGAACGCGTAAGCTGCCATCATGCCGTTGGACGAGCGCGGGCGCTTTTCGTTGCAGAATAGCAGCCGCAATGAACGGCAAGACAATGCTGATAAACAGCGAGCGCATCATGGAAGCGACGGGAATCGGAATCGATTGCCCGATCGCCACCTGGAACATCAGAGGAATGGTGAGCGGTGCGAGAAGCGAGGTGGTGACGGTGATGAGGAGCGCGAGCGGAGGAGTGCCGCCGAAAAATTCGGCCACGAGCGCAATTGTCATCCCAGTGGGCATCACTCCCGCGATCAGAAAGGCGATCGCCCATTCAGGTGACAGAAAATGCAAAGGGATGAATAACGCCAATGGCATGATTACCAACATGAACACGTTCGCGATCACCAACATGCGCCAGTCTTTCGCGTATTTCAGCAAGGCGGGGAGCGATAAGCGGAGACTGGAGGTAAAGAACACGGCCATCAACAAGGGCGTTGAGTAGTGGTTGATCCACGAAAAGACGTCTGGCCATACAAGTCCCAAAACTAATCCAAGTAAGACGGCCACGATTTGGTTCTCGGCAATCCAATGTCGAAGGTGTACACGCAATAACCCAAAGGACATGCTTCTATTGTACACTATGCGTATGTCTCTCAGATGGTTACAAAAAGTGAGTCTTGGACTCGCGATGGGGCTGTTCGCCTGTGCGTTGGCGCAAGCTGCGAATGCCGAATCGATTGAGCGCTTTTCCGTTCAAGCGAAGCTCACACCAGAACGTCAGCTCACGATCGAAGAAACGATCGACTACAATTTTGAAGGCACGCCACGACACGGACTGCTGCGCACGTTGCCCGAACGCTACCGACGCTCTTTTTTGAGATACGATCTACACTATACGGTCGAAGCGGTAACGATGGATGGGCGAGCGGTGCCTTGGCATGAGGAGAGTCAAGGGGCTGATCTTGTTCTTAGGATCGGGAGTCAGTCGACCTATGTAACAGGAACGCATCGCTACATGATCCGTTATCGAACGAATCGAGCGATCAATGATTTCTCTGACTCGCATGAGCTGTATTGGAACGTGACAGGAAATGAATGGCCGGTTCCGATTAACCGAGCGTCTTTCTCGTTTAGTGGCGTTGAGGTGCAGCGTCAAAGCTGTTTTACGGGATCAGTTGGTTCAACAGATACAGCCTGCTCATTTCGGAAAGTGAGTGGATCGGGCGGACTCGTCGCCGATTCGCCCTCTAGACTAGAAGCGCATGAAGGCTTCACGGTGGTGCTCGAATTTCCAAAGGGGAGCTTGGCCGCTCGTGCCCTCACGACAGATCTTTGGTACTGGCTGCGAGATAACCTTTTCACATTATTTCCGCTCCTTCTCTGTTTCGTGATGGGTGGGATTTGGTATGTGTGGGGTCGAGATCCGCGCGGCCGAGGGGTCATCATCCCGCACTACGAGCCACCGGACGATCTCACCCCTGGCTTGATGGCAGGTCTCCACAATCAAGATATCACCGCGCATGCCATGAGCGCGACGATCCTTGATTTGGCGCGTCGGGGCTATGCGAAATTGGAATTGGTCGGAACGAACCCAGAACAGCCTGAAAAAGTACTCTATCGACGCTTGCCAGATCCAGCTAATGACACGCTCACAGTCTATGAAAAAGAAGTTCTAAATGGGATCTTTGCGGGTGATGTGGAGGTGAACCTCAAACGTCCTTCCTCGCAGGGGCAGTGGGCCGCCTATCAGAAGATGATGAAGCTGATGACGGACGAGATGATTGCTCGTGGGTGGTTTGTGAAAAATCCTGGAGCTGTACGAGGGGGATGGCTCGCGCTGGGCTTTGTCATTCTCGTATTCGCGGTGATGGCCTCCTACCCACTGTATATTCTGCTTGCCGGAGTCGTGGGAGTTTTGGGTTGGTATATGCCAAAGATGACCATTTCTGGAGCGGAGGTCCACGAGCGCGTCTTAGGGTTCCGTCACTTTTTGATGGTGACCGAGAAAGATCGTCTCGCGTTCTCGGATGTTCCTGCGAAGCGGCCGGAGCAATTTGCTGAATTCTTGCCATCGGCTGTTGCCTTAGGGGTGGAAAAGGAATGGGCGAAACAGTTTGAAGGAATGCTGGTTGCTCCGCCGAGCTATGTTCAGGGCGCGGGAATGAATTGGGGGAGCATTACCTATGTGAGCGCTCTCACGAGCGTTTCACGTTCGGTTGCCGCCGGTATGACGCATCAAAGTTCTGGCGGAAGCGGGAGCTCGGGCTTTTCGAGTGGCGGAGGATCGTCAGGTGGTGGCTTTGGAGGTGGCGGAGGGGGGAGCTGGTAGATTGACAAAGCGCGTTGCGATCCGCACGCTAGAGGCGCTCGGGAAGGCGAGGGCCTTCTTTGAGCACAACTTCTGGAGAAGGGTGAGTGTGATGACGGAACAGAAAACGGGTGAAGATCGTGAAGAAGCAGCTGAACTGGCTGCGCTCATCGAAGCAGCGGACCGAGGGTTTCGCCAGGTCGATGATGCTCGTACGAACATGCTGTATTTCATGCATGGTTCAGAGGGTGCGCGGCAACTGATTCGTGAAGGGAGCAAGGCGCTCGGGCACGAGAAGTGGTACGGCCTCTTCCAGCGGATCTGTTCCGTCTGGAGGCAGTGTCCGAACGTGCCCTTCGTGCGTCTGGTGATCCAGCGCCTTCTGCGGATGGGGATCGAAGACCTCGAGCAGCTCACCGCTGCGAAGAGCTACGAGGAAGCTCGTCTCTACGACGGAGCGCTCACGCGTCTCATGTTCGTGGGGCCTTCGTCACGCGATTTCTGCTCCGGTCTGACCGCGACAGATCTCGCGCCGATCTGCGGTGATCGGTTCGGCGGGTACCTCGAGCGGTTCACGCAGGCGCGCGCCGCGCTGTCGTCGCTCGACCAGCCGCCCGTACCCGCTCCTCCGAGCGGATCCAACGGCGCTTCCGCGCCGTCTCACGCTCAAGCCTAGAAGCGCTTCGCGCTCGGCTCCACGCGTTCTATCGCCCACCTACAACTCGGGACTCAGGGGAGAACGCGCGCTCGCACCGCTCCCCACCTCGACTGACCCATTGACTAACGTGGTCGATGATCTAAGAGGGGAAGAATACAAAAACGCTCCGATTGATCGGAGCGTTTTTGGTGGCGAAACGATAAGCCGAGTTCTGTACTCCTTGTCTTGCGACACGAAGCGATGACCATCTCTCTGGGCCGTGTGTCGCCACACGGCTCGAGCGAGCGACCATTCCTCTTGCGAGGGTTTGCTCTTGCACCGGAGAGGGTTTACCACAATACGTGTTACCACGTATCGAGAGAGGTAGCACCCCGTCTTGCGACGAGACACACCCACTCACTTTTCACCTTTCACCAGACTTGCGCCTGATTAGTATTGTCTCTGTGGCACTTTCCCTAGGTTTCTTCTGAGTCTTGCGACCCAAAGGTATATCCTGGCAGTCGTTAGCTGCTCTCGCTTTCAGCCCGCCTTACGACGGGTTCGGTGCTCGGACTTTCCTCACCGGTCTTGCGACCAGCGCGGTCATCTGTTTCGCCGGGCGGACGATACCATGGATCAAGTCTGTATTCAACTCGTTAGAGGGTTCGTCCAATCCCCATCCGTTCCCTTACTGTTTTCATCGTCTCACTTGCGATCGAACGTGCGTGGTCTCGTCCGGCATCAAGGATCTTGTGAAGCTCGGTTGGGTCGTTTCTGAAGGCATTCAACCGTCCCTGAATAGGGGACAGGTGGGCGACCACGGCTTCTGCTAGGTCTTTTTTGAACGCACCGTACCCTTGTCCGGCATAACGCGCCTCGATCACGGGGATGGTCTCGCCCGTCATGTGGTGGAAGATCGTGAGCAGGTTTGAAACCGCTGGTTTTGTTTCAATATCGTAGCGGACAACGCCTTCCGTATCTGTGACCGCTTTCATGATCTTCTTTCGAATCACATCAGCTTCGTCCGAGAGAGCGATGTAGTTGTACATCGAGTCGGCGCTCTTACTCATCTTCTTTGTCGGCTCGTCGAGCGCCATAATACGCGCCCCTTGCGCTTGAATGAGTGCGCGTGGAATCGTGAACGTTTCTCCAAACGTGCTGTTGAAACGCTGGGCTAAGTCACGCATCAGTTCGATGTGTTGTACTTGATCATCGCCCACAGGGACAGCGCTCGCATTGTATAGCAAGACATCGGCTGCCATCAGAACGGGGTACCCAAATAACCCAAGGCTGGTTGATTCGCCTTGCTTTAGTGATTTGTCTTTGAATTGCGTCATGCGTTCAAGCTCGCCCATTTTAGCGATCGTCATCAGCAGCCAGCCAAGTTCTGCGTGTTCCTGGACTTCACTTTGAACAAACAACGTACAACGCTTCGGATCGAGTCCGAGCGCGAGGTAGGTCGCGACGATATCAAGGATATTCGCGCGGAGTTTTTTAGGATCTTGAGGCACCGTGATCGCGTGCAAATCAACGACCATGAATAAGCAGCGGTGCTGATGCTGGAGCGTAAGCCACTGTTTCAGCGCGCCAATATAATTTCCGATGTGGAGGTTGTTGGTTGGCTGGACGCCTGAAACGAGGAGGTCTTGCATAGTGGGGCTAGCGTAACGGAGCGACGTCAAAACGGCTAGGGGATGGGGGAGGTACAGGAAAAATCTCTGTATGGTACCATTGAGTTATTCATTGACCTTTTTCTCTATGCCAGATGGTTCTCCTCGATCAGAAGTACAGAATGTTGCGCCTGTTGAACGGCTAAAGCCACGCCAAGAATCGCTACCGAAACGCGGTGAGCCGTATGCATTTGAACTAGATCGCTCAGTTTCTGCCGTCGAAGCATTGCTTGAGCGGAGCCAAGTTCAGGCTGATAAACGCGAGGAATTCCGCGCGCTCGCGGATACCTGGCGAAAGAGATCGCAGAGAGATAGTCAGGCTGCCGGGAAGGAGATGACGGCGGATATATATGCGTTAGCTATTCGTAATTTCACTCGAAAATTGGAGGCTGCGACTACCCCTGATGAAAGACATAAGGCACAGCATGGAGTTGATTACTACACAGAGTCATTGCGTCTACGGAACGAAGTTGAAGCAAAAAAGGCGGCCTTGAAGGAAGGATCTCCTGAGGGGAATAGCAATCTCTATCGTGCCTATGCCGAGCATCCAGAAGCGGTTCATGCCTTTTATTTCACGAAAGCGCTTGAGGTCTGGAAATTACCGCCAGGGGTCAAGGAATACGGCGAGGCAGCATTGGCGCGTGAGCGTTCTCGTGAGGTATACATAAACGCCCGACACAATTGGTTCGGAAAGAACTGTGGCGAAGTCTATACCGAGCTGATGACACGGAAGCGAGCTTGGGAGAAAGACGTGGATGGAGTCGAATCTTGGGAGGTGATGTCGAGTTTTCATATCAAAGACGATCATGAAGAGAGTAGCCGGCACAAGGTTCAAGGTTCGCGACGATTGAGCCGGGCAAGCCAGGCATTCATTGATCCTCAGGCCATGCAGGAGCGTGAAGAGACGTTCCGTGAATTGCATGCAGATCTATATGAGGCGAAAGCAAGGGCGGATGCAGCGTTAATCGCTGCGCGTGAACCGTCTGCGGAACGTATCGCGAAGAGTCCAGCGCTTGCAAAGCAGTTGGTGGACGTGGATAGCCGCGGACACTATTGGCGCGACAATGCGTTCACATTATCCGGAGAAGAGTTCGTTGAGAGCGTCTTGCCGAATGGACTTGGCTTCAGTCTGGGGAGGCTGTTGGCTGACCTCGATCCTGAGCTTGGCGTAGCTATTGTGGAGGCGCGGCAAACACGAAATGCGATCTACGAAGCAAAGAAAAAGAGGGTGGATCAAATGTATGCCGTTCTTGAAGAGGAGAAGAAAAATCTAGAGTTCGCCGCCGCTAAGTTGCAGGAATTTAAATCAGAAGAACGTGAGCAGCTACTAGCCCCGCTAAAGCGACAACTCCTTCAATCTGAGCAGCGGGTAGCGGCATCAGTGCAAAGAAATGGGCGGGAGGTTAATCATTTCTTGGGGCGTGTCGCAAGCGCAACCTATTACTACTCTGTAGTTGGATCAGATCGTTACCTGGCTGGAAAAACAACAAAGACCGTCATCGAAGATTTAAAGGGGATAGAGGGATACCGGCCAGAGTATCAGCGCGTTTATGCAGATACTCAGATCGGGAAACAACAGACGGTTCTCGAAAAACAGGAGCGTCTCCAGCGAGCGGTAACGGACATCTTAGCGAAGGCCAAAACAGTGGATCTGAATAGTATCCGGTTCGACTCGAAAGAGATCATGGAATCGGTACAAAAAGGTTTGCTAGGTGATCAAGCCAACGGTCGTCCCCCGGAACACATAGATCCTCTTCCATATTCTGGTGTTTCTATTGCGTTTGAAAGCCCCTTAGCTGAGGCGGTAGATGTTTCTCAGTTTGGTCAATCCGTTTCCTATCTGGAAGAGCAAGGGTTGAACGCTTCTCTGGTAGAGGGTGGGCGCGCCTGCGCACGTCCGCTCAAGGAGCTTGCAGATCGGCTCACGAGCTCTCCTGAGTATGAAGTTAAGCGGCTTGGCTGGGCGTTAGAGTCTCGGTATGCTTCGGTTCTGAAGTTGTTGTAGATTTTTTCCTTAGAAAACACCAACCCCGGCACTAGGCCGGGGTTGTTTGTTCTTCTGGGGATTGTTCGGCGAGTTGGTGGTTATTGAACCCTCCGGCCTGGATATTCCAGAGCGATTGGTAGAGTCCGTCTCGTTCGATGAGGGCTGCATGGGTCCCTTCATCGACGACTTTGCCGCCGTCTAAGACGAGGATACGATCCATCTGCATCACCGTAGACAAGCGATGGGCGATGACGATCGTCGTTTTGCCTTCCATCAGTTCCGTGAGCGCTTCTTGGATCAGAGCTTCAGACTCAGAGTCGAGGCTCGAGGTGGCTTCATCGAGAACTAAAATGGGGGCGTTTTTCAGAATGGCACGGGCGATGGCGACACGCTGGCGCTCTCCGCCGGAGAGTTTGATGCCGCGTTCACCGACGTACGTACCGTATCCGTCTGGGAGGCGTGAAATGAACTCGTGACAACGTGCTTTTTTGGCAGCGTTGATCACGTCTTCTTCGGTTGCGTCTTGACGTCCGTAGCGAATATTTTCGAGGATCGTCCGATGAAACAAGATGGGTTCTTGCGGAACCAGCGAGATGGCATGACGTAATGAGTCTTGCGAAACTGCGCGAATATCTTGTGCGTCAATCGTGATCGATCCGTTCGTGACGTCGTAGAAGCGGAAGAGGAGTTTTGTGAGGGTTGATTTACCGGCACCGGATGGTCCGACGAGAGCAACCTTTTCGCCGCCACGAATGGCAAGCGAGAGGTCCTGTACGCCAGAAGATTGGGTGTGGTACTGGAAGTGCACCTTGTTGAAGTTGATCTGTCCTTGTTCGATACCCAGTGTTTTTGCCCCTGGGGCATCTGTGATTTCGACTGGTTCTAACAGGACATGGACCATTTCTTTGGCATCCGCAATCGCTTCGAACAAACTTCGGAGCGTGCGGCCGGTGTCATGGAGTTGACTCGTGAGGGTGTAACCATATCCCTGGAGCAGAGCAAAGTCACCGATCGTGAGTTCGCCGGATTGCCACTTGTAAATCGCGAGCCCAATGAGGCCGGCTTCAAGGACAATGTTCGCAATTCCCTGGACACTTTGGTTGATTTCACTCGCACGCCAGGAGCGAATCCAGGCGCGGAGCGTATCATTCGTCACCTGTCGGAAGGTCTTTTTCTCATACGCTTGTCCACCGAATTGGAGGATGTTCAGCGCATTCGTGACCGCGTCGGAGAGAACACCGGTTTGGTGCGTATCTTTCTCGGCACGTACTTGATCGAGAGGGAGCTTCCAACGCAGGAAGAGAAAGCTTTCCCCGATGACGAGCAGACACCAAATTCCCATGAAGAGTCCAAACAGGGGATAGGATCTGATCAGAACGATGAAGATACCGATCAGCAAGATACTCGACGGGATTAGATTCCACAGGAGTGTATCCGTAATCGTTTCGAAGCTCGTTGCGAGGCGCTGGATCTTGCGTAAGAGCGCGCCTGCAAAGTTGCTCGAAAAGAATTCATACGAGTGCTTAAGCACCCCTTCGAATCCCGTCACCAAGAGATCCATGTTCGTCTTACTAATGATCCATGAGGCGATGAAGCCAGAGGTTCGCCAGAATGCCCATCCGATAACACGTATTCCGATGATCAGTATGAGCGTTTGCCAGAGGAGATCCAATGGACGCTCCGGCAGGGCGAGGCTGGCAGCGGCGGCGTCAATAAGGCGCTTATCAATGAGCGGAATGAAGATGTCGGTCGACTTTGCAACCACCATGGTCAGGAGAAGCCCGATCCAGATGAGGGGATGACGTTTGAGATGCTGCCAATACACGGCAAGCACTTGTGTATTGGTAACGTTAAGTGAGGGCTTCGATGAGCCTGAAGACATAGAGAGGGAATAAATTCAGCAAGCAGACTCTTGAGGAAGAGGTTGCTTGATCAACGGTTGAGTTGTTTCTAAGCGGTTTTCTTTTACTTACACTTTATACTTCGATAATCACGGGGATAATCATCGGACGTTGCTCTGTTTTGATATAGAGGAACTCGCCGAGATCGTCGCGTAATTTGTCCTTTAAGTAGTTGGTTTGGGTGCGAGAACGAGGATCCATGTCGCGCAAGATCGAAGCAACCTTGTTGCGGGCGTGGGTAATCAGCTCTTGGTGCTCCTTCATATAGACGAAGCCACGCGAGATGATGTCTGGTAATGCCTGTGGAGCGCCGGTACGGGAATCGATGACGGCAACGACCAGAACAACCCCGTCTAACGACAGCTGCTGACGATCGCGCAGAACAATCTGGTTGGTGTTTCCAACGCCGAGACCATCAACGAACACGTAGTCCGTCGTAATCTTTTTGTTGGTCAACATGCCGGTTCCTTGTTTGTCGAATTCCGTGATCTGGCCGTTGTCGGCAATGATAATGCGTTCAC
>JACCDN010732249.1_pt1 | contig 11299 bp, 14 predicted proteins | sample 7441691 | NCBI WGS metagenome assembly JACCDN01 (sample SAMN15323439, study PRJNA562643) | freshwater metagenome | isolation source: river surface water | place: USA:Blue River Watershed | collected 2017-08-16
AGATTGGTTCAATGGGACGGCGGATATTATTACTTACGAAATGGATGAGCTGATGGCGACTAAATTGCGAGCTCTGTACCAGCGCCGAAAAGGACGAGATTTATTTGATATGTGGTATGTGACAACCAATGACTTGATTAACTTAAATCAGGTTTTTGATATTTTTGCTAAGTATTGCACTTATAACGGCATGAAAATCTCAAGAGAAGAATTTATAAAAAATCTTGAGCAGAAGAAAGATAATCGCGATTTTCATGTAGATATGAGTCTGTTGTTGCCATCCAAATTGCATTGGAATTTCGACGAAGCTTATCAATTCGTTGTAGATAACGTCATTAGCAGGCTGCCATAATGCAAAGAATTAAACTTTCAATTATTTTTCTTATTTTTATTGTGAATCTCTCAGCCTGTGCAAAACTTCACGAAGAGAAAATGAATGCAGAAGACAAAATTGTAGTGCTAGATAGCGTCAAAAAATTTATCAAAGAACATTATATTGTGCCTGAAATCTCTCCGGCCGTAGAGAAATCTTTGCAAGCAAAAGATTACGAAAATATCGAGTATCCATCTGATTTTGCAGGTACGGTTACGCAAGATTTGTATCGCTTAACGAAAGACAAACATCTTAGCGTTACTTATAGCGCAACGGTAATTACAAACAAAAAAATGCAATCAATCACTGATTTTTTAAAAAAACTACCGATTGCGAGCAGCCATATGAATTTTGGATTTAATGACGTTCGCAGATTAAACTGTAACATTGGATATTTGTCATTTGATTTTTTTGGACCGACTGACATTTCAGCCAAAACATTCGATGCTTCTATGGGATTTATTCAACATACCGATGCGCTTATAATCGATTTACGAAAAAACATCGGAGGAGATCCAAAAACAGTTGCTTACTTTGCAAGTTATTTTTTTGATAAACCACGCGTGCATCTTAATAATATATTATGGAGAAAAAATAACAAACTTGAAGAATTTTGGACAAGTTCAAATTGGCCAATTTGGCGGTATACCAATAGAAATATTTATATTCTTACAAGCAAGCAAACATTTTCTGCAGCAGAAGAATTTGCTTATGATATGCAAGCTCTAAATAGAGCCATTATTATAGGTGAAAAAACAGCTGGAGGGGCGAATCCAGGGCATAATTTTCCAATTAATGATCATTTTTCTATATACATTCCAACAGGCAAGGCTATTAATCCAATTACGAAAAAAAATTGGGAAGGCGAAGGGGTGCATCCAGATGTTTTTGTTTTAGAAAATGATGCGTTGGAAAGCGCTTATAGAATAGCTGTAAATGATAAATATAACGGTTCCAAAAAGTGCGATGAAAAATTTTAATTATCGAGAGACAACATGACCACCATTATTGAAACAGAAAGGCTTATTTTAAGAACTTGGCAGAAACAAGATGCGGATGCTTATTTCCAAATCAACCAAGATCCCAAGGTGATCGAGTTTTTACGTGGCCCATTGACCATGGAACAGGTCAACGATTTTATACCTGCGGTGAATAGTCATGGCGATAAGCATGGCTATACCTTATGGGCAGCTGAACTGAAGGAAACTGGTGAGTTGATGGGTTTTATCGGTCTCAATTACACCGATTGGGAATCGAATTTTACTCCAGCAGTTGAAGTTGGTTGGCGATTAGGATCGCAATATTGGGGCAAAGGCTTTGCTACCGAAGGGGCTAAAGCTTCTTTGGAATATGGCTTTAAACAGTGTGGCCTTAAAGAAATTGTTTCTTTCACAGTGCCAGCTAATATTCGCTCTGTTCGAGTCATGGAAAAAATTGGATTAAAGCGTGATCTAAATGGCGATTTTGCTCATCCTAAATTAGCTGCGGATCATCCATTGTCACAACATATTTTATATCGTTTGAGAGCCAATGAGTATTTGCAAGGAGGGAAAAATGACTGAGAAATACTGTTTTACGGTGGGCAATGAGGGGCAAGCTAGCCTAAACATTTTAGAAAAAAGTTTTAACGACCAAACACAATATTTCTTAAACAAACACGGCTTAAGATCAGGGCTTTCTGTATTAGATATTGGCTGTGGCTTGGGTTATATGAGTCAGTACCTCGCTGAAATAGTTGGAGACAACGGGCGTGTCACAGCTATCGATAACAGTGAAAATCAAATTAAGGCAGCAAAAACGCGTTGCCCTGAGCATTTGAAAAATAGAATTGATTGGGTTGTTGCTGATATTTACGAACTTGAAAAATTAAACAAGACATTTGATATGGTGTATTGTCGATTTGTTTTACATCATATCCACAAACCAAGACTGGCATTGACTCAAATTGCTCAAGTATTAAAACCAGACGGTATTTTTATTGGCATCGAGGGTATCATAAATTATGCCTACAGCTACCCAGAGCAAACTGCTTGGCCACAACTAAATTTTCCGATTGAAGTTGGGGAAGGTGAAAATCGCAACGGCAATATTGGCAAAATGCTGCCAAACTTGATCAACCAAACTGATATGAAATGCATCGACGCATCAATTTATCAACCTATACTTATTGCGCCAGATGTGAGGCAATTATTGCTTCAAAATGAGTGCATCGATAATAAGGAATATCTAATAAGCGATTGCCATATGGGTGAAATTGAATGGCAGAAAAAATATGACGGTTTAAAGGCGTGCATCAATGACGAAACCATTTTAATAGGTTTTTACGCCGCTAATTTCACAGCAAGCAGGAAGGTAAAATGAACGTCATAGAATATTCCATTGAAAACAACCCTGATACTTCTGATGATAAAGTCATCCGTAATGGGATAGTTGATTTTAATGCCAAGATCATAAAAGAAAAGTCATCCCATTTCAGCGTATTTGCAAAAGATGTTGATCAGATCATAGGTGGTGCTTTAATTTGGGAACACAGTGATGCGCTGTATATTGATGTACTCTGGTGCAATGAACAATATCGGAAACAAGGCATCGGGACAAAAATTATCACGATGATTGATGATGTGGCTAAGAACAAAAGATTGCCTAAAATATTTGTCGATACTTATGAATTTCAGGCACAAGCTTTTTATGAAAAGCATGGTTTTTACTGTAGAGGGACCATACCAAAATACCTGAAAGATTATAATCGCATTTTCATGAGGAAAGATATCTCATGAAAACGTTTGAGCAAAATATCATTAACTTATACGGCGAAAAAGGCAGACAGTGGTTAGATCATCTGCCAAATCACGTCGCACAACTAGCGAATACTTATGGACTGTCAAATTTAAAACCAGTTGATAATTTAAGCTACAATTATGTGTTATCCGGGTTTCAAGGAGCGCAGCCAATTATTCTAAAGTTAGGATTGGATATTGATGGATTCAAACGTGAAGCCGCAGCTCTCATGGCATTTGAGGGATTTGGCGTTGTCCAAATATTTTCAGAAAATACAGGTTTGCTTCTGCTTGAATGCGCAGTTCCAGGCATGTCATTAAAGTCCTACTTTCCTGAAAAGGATGATGAGGCAATTAATATCACGGCAAAGGTGATCGAAAGATTGCACAAAGCGCCCATACCAAATACCCACGCATTTCCTCGCGTCAAAGATTGGCTTGAAGCATTGAATGGCGGCCTAGAAATTCCAGTGCAAACGCTACAAAAAGCCAGAGAAATTCGCGATCAGCTTTTAAAAAAAGCTGCACCAGATGTACTGCTCCACGGCGACCTGCATCACGATAATATTTTGCAAAATGGCAATGATTGGCTGGTGATTGATCCGAAAGGTGTGATTGGCGAACCGGCATATGAAGTGGCCGCTTTTATCAGAAATCCAATGCCAGAATTACTGAATCATGCTGATGCGCCGAATATTATTCATAACCGTATCACTCATTTTGCCAAAATTATGGAATTGCCATCGCAGCGAATTCTTGATTGGTGCTTTGTGCAGGCAGTGCTCGCATGGGCTTGGGCGTTAGAGGATGGCTGTAATACGAGCTATTTTGAACAGCTAACAAAGGTTTTTGATACTTTGTCATTTGCTTAAAAACTCAGGAGAGCACAACCACCATCTGACACCATAGCCATTATTTAAGAAGCACCCAAATTTCTGTTAAAGCTTCTGTTTCAGCTACCTCATAATCAAAATTGTAATAGCAAAATATGCAAGGCAAATCCCCTAGTTCTTCACCGGACTGCGGTAACCAATCACGATAAATGCTGGAAATCGTGTCACCGATATTATCGCGAGAACCTTTATGCATCGTGACAGCATACCTTCCAGCAGGTAGAGTGCGTTCTATAACCTGATCATTCAATTTAAAATCTTGCGGAACACTAAGGGCTAAATCGAAGCGAAACTCTTCTGGCTTCACCTCTCGTGGATCGTGATAGCCAAAACCAAAGGCTTCTCCTGCTTTAGGTTTTAAGTTAATGGGTTGTGATTTTGCCCAAGTAATGAGTTTATCAAGCGTGTCGGATAATCTCATGGGATCGCCATGATGTTCCATCACTGCAACTCTTTTAGCTGGTAGTTCTTTAATCGTTATCGTCATAATTTTTTCACCTTTAATATGTATAGCTTGCGGTGGATTTTCGAAGCTTTCCCAATTAGCCTTTCGCCTAAATTCGCTGGGGCTTTGCCCGCAAACTTGTTTAAAGGCTCTCGTAAAGGACTCATGGGATTCAAAACCTGCATCCAAAGCAATGTTAATAATTGTCTCCTCTTTGTGCACAATCAGTTGGTGAGCAGCCCGTTTAAGCCGCAGCCACTTGATATAGCCCATGAGAGGTAACCCAGTGTAGACCGTAAACAACCGATGAAAATGATATTTTGAAAAACAAGCGATTCGGCAAAGCTCATCCAACTCAAGCTCTTCATCAAGATGCTTGCCTATGAAATCAATCACTCTATCGATTCGTTCTTTGTAACTCATAATATCTCGTACTTCAGTTGTAACCGTCTACATGAATAAAAATACGACGTTTATGTTTTGTATGCTTGACCACCATTGCTAATCTTCATTTAATTATACTGCCATATGTAAAAGTTTAAGTAGCTTGCGAACAGAATCCATGACAGATAAGGAATCATAAGCAGCGAAACCACTTTCATTTTTCGGTAAGCTAGGCAAATGAGCGCAAAGACCAGAATATCCATAGTGCCCAGAACCACTAGGGAAAGTCCGGTTAAGTGGAAGCCGAAAAATAAAGGCGTCCAGCTCCAGTTTAATATGAGCTGAGTCAAATATAAGGTTTTGATAACACTGAGCTTGCGAAATGAAGGCCCACGCCAAATGAGCCAACCACAAATGCCAATAATCCCGTATAAAATAGTCCAGGCTATTGGAAATACATAATTTGGCGGTGTCAGGGTGGAGCGGTTTAATGTGCTATACCAAGTACTAATCTCTGGCTTGGTTAAAGAGCCAATGACTCCTCCAATCGCGATTAGCGCCACAATCCAGATGATTAAAGAGAGGTAAGTTTTATTTTCTGCATTCATAAACGATAGACTCATCTTGATTAGCAGGTTGCAAAGATTGATCAAAAGCTTTGAGCATTCTTATGTGTTTAAAGCCTGCGGATTTTAGTATTTCCATCAGCTGATCCTGCTCATAAATCTTCACTCTCAGTTCTTCAATTTCTGTATGGATAATTTTTCCTGCCTCCATGAGTTCATATTTGCAAAGGCTGGTACAGATATCATCTTGCATCATCGCAAGCTGGCTTAGGATAATTTTTTGGCCATTTGTTTTAGGCCATAACGAACCACGCCATATATCTAATTGAGGAACGGCTTGCATAGTCTCTGCCTCAAATAAGAAAATACCACCGTCGTTTAAATGGTCATAAATTGCTTTAAGTGATTTATCTACCTGAACAGGGTCGATGATTAAACAAAAGGAGCCACTAGGAATAAAAATCAAATTGTATTTTTCTGGTCGATTTAAATCTTCAACAAAACCTTTCCAAACTGTAGGTTTTAGATTTTTAGGCGTTGCCTTAGCATGCAAGACTGATAGCATATGTTCGCTAGCGTCAAAGCCATGAACATCAAATCCCTCTTCAAGTAATGGAATTAAAAAGCGGCCAGTGCCACACATCGGCTCTAAAATAGGACCGTTCGCTTTCATGGCATAATCACGATAAAAAGCATATGCATCTTCTGGTGGGTTTGGCTTGCTTAATTCGTAAACCTCTGTACAAAGGCTGAGATAGGTATCTAAAGTTTTCTTATTAATGTGTTTATCCATTCATCACCTCATATTTTTTAAAAAAATCCATAAGCCCCTCAATATCATTTTGGTAATGATAAACATGCCAACCGCAATCTTGTGCGCCGAGGGTGTTATTTTTTGTGTCATCAATCAACAAAAGCTCATGTGGAAGTAACGATAGCGCCTTTTCAATATGCTGAAAAAATCCTTGTTCTGGTTTAATAACTCCAATTTTATAAGATGCAAAACATTCTTTGAAATAAGAGCCAACCGTATCCAGAATATGTTTTGTGCGCAAAGTTTCTTGGTTAGTACCGAGATAACATGGGATTTTCAAACTTTTTACTAAGTCTAATATCTCATGATTAAGGTGATGATCGTGAGTTAACCAATACTCAATATATTGCTCTGGTGTTATACCCATGTCTTTAAATAATTTTTCTTGGAAAATAGCATGAAGATGGGCATCCAGTTTAATTTTACCTCGAATGATGCTCTCCCATTTTTCTGAAAAAATAAGGGAGAAATGCTTTGATGTCAGGCCAAGATCTTCTTTGACGCTCTGGCTCCATAAATAATTTCCGCTTTCATCGTGAGTGTTAAATACCACGCCATCGACATCAAAAATAATAGCCTTAATTTTGTTATTACTCACTCCACAACCTCATCAATAATTCGTTTCTGTAAGTCAGCTTCCTGGCTGTTCTTATCTGCTATCTGACACAGCTCGAAAGTTGCTTTCCACAGTGCCCAGGCACGTGCGCGAAGCCAAGTATCCGGGTCCATATCCATTTCGCTCATAAAAATCTCGCGTGCTTTACCTGATAAATACGTCCAAGCAATCACAAGATCACAGGCGGGATCACCAACTGCAGCGCCCCCAAAATCAATGACTGCTGATAATTTGCCGCTATCCATAAGTATATTGCCAATCGCAAAATCGCCATGAATCCATACAGGTTTTTTATCCCATTTTGTAGCACAAGCCTTATCCCATAAAGCAAGAGCTTGCTCCGAATCTATAATCTCAGCCAGCTCTGCAATTTGTTCTCTGGCGCCTTTATCGTAAACACTTACATGATCACCACGCCACCAGTTGTGTTGACCCGGCTCAGGGCCTTCAATATCGGTAATCGCTTGCAGCTCTTTTAAAAACTTGGCGAGATCAAAGGCAAGTTGTTCCTTTTCTTGCTCTGTTAACGTCAGGAGGTTGATGCTTTTTCCAGGTAACCATTTGTAGATAGAAAATGGATAAGGATAGTCTGAGGATGGCTTTCCCATTTTAATCGGAGCCGGAATGCTAACGCTTAAACGTTTTGCTAACCCAGGCAGTAGTTCTTGCTCTTTTGGAACTTTTAAAGCGTAGTCTGCGGCTGTTGGCATACGAATGAGCATTTGCTCGCCAAGCCTATAAGTACGGTTATCATGCCCTTGTTTTTCAACATCAACGATAGGTAAATTAGCGTATTCGGGAAATTGCTCGTCTATTACTTTGCGTGCAAGATCAAGGGTTGGGATAATTGCAGTACTCATAGCTACTCCTGACTCATATCAACATCAGATGGATTTCCTTTTAATAAATGGACTTGACCATGAATCTTAAATACTTTTTGATCCTTAAATTCAAAATAAGATATTACTTCTGCTATGATTTCATCGCCCTGGGCATTGGTACCTTTGGCATCATAAAGAATAAATAATTTGTCATTTTGAGACATATGAATTTTGCATTCAAACTCCATTGTTTGAATATTCTTCCGTTGCTCTATTACATGTCTGATATACTCAACCCTATTTAAAATGACACCATTAATAGATTGGGTATAATCCTCATGAAAAAACTCTTCTATAACCAATTTTGGATCTTGGTCTTTAGCATACAGCACTTGCCAGATATGAAATATTTGTTCTAAATTGTTCATTATATTATCTCTCATTTTTTACTATTAACAAAAAGTTGTTTGATCATACAATGCCTCCTACAAACCACTCAGAGGCAATCGATAGATTTTGATCCATCAAGAACTTACGTTTTGGCAGGTCATGAGCCCCGCATACTACAAGGATTTGAGTGGCGCCTCTACCCTTGGCTGCAACCTTGGTCTCTTCAATTAACCGATGCCCAACAGATTGCCAAAGATTTTCGGATTTTACGCAGAAGTCATCTATCATCAAGGTCGATCCACCTGGGTTATAAACTTCCGGAGCAGGCATGAGCTTGCCAATAATAAATCCCAGGATTTCTTGGGTGTTGCTTTCCGCAGTGAGCATCACATAATTTTTATCCTCTAGCAGTTCTTTGAACCATTTTTCCTGGGCCTTATCGCCTTCTTCCCCAGCATAACGCCAAAAGTGTGGTTGTGCTTTTTCGTAGGATAAACGCTTGGCTTTTGAGAGCGAAACCATTTCGGAAATATCAGAAAGCTGAGACGTGCGTACGGCAAACTGGGGAACTATATTTTGGTGATTGCTATTTTGCGTATCAAATTCAAATATAATTCTTCTTGGGCAATGCTCGTCATATGTAACTTCTTTGATTTGCTTATTAAAAGTACCAGAGGTAAATTCACTAATTGCTTTTTCCCAAAAATTTAACGCTGACTTATTATTAGGGATAACAGAAACTTCCCACTTACTCGGATGTATATTCCAAATTTCTTTTGCAACTTGATTAGCAATACCTTGACCTTGGAATTTAGCGATAATAAAAAATTCACCCATGTTCCAGGTGTTTGCAGAACTTTCGGTTGCTTGATTCAGCAGAACAAATCCGGCAATCTCATCATACACCTTAATCAAATAAGCTTTTCTGGATGGCTCTTCGAAGTAATTTTTAAAATCAAAGCACTCGTAAAGACCATCTTCCGGAATAGCCCAATCAGATGAAATTGATCCACAGTCTCTTGATAAATCATAAACGTAGAAACGGGCGATGTTTTGAATGCGTGGATAATTATCTATTGTTGCTTTGATAATCGAAACCTTTGGTACGAATTTTTTGACAAGCAAATGATGCACTTTGCCTGCGCCACTAACATCACCTTCCATCATGAAATCACATACGTGTTTGAATCCAGCTTTCATATAAATATGCTTTGCGCGTAGATTGGCGCTATCGGGATCAATCAAAAAAGTATCTGCTTTTGGATCGATAGATTCTCTGAGAAAATCGATAAAGTCAGATAATGTTTGAGCTCCGTAACCCTTGCTAAAAAATTTAGAATTGCCGATCATGTAATCAAGGCCATAGGTATGACCTGTTTTGGAAAGTCTTTTGAGCTTCTCTGGGCCTATATCTTCCTTATGCGTTTCTTGGATAGTCATCAGCATTGCAAAAGGTTCATCTTCAAGATATGCAATCCAATAAACATACTGGCCATCTGCATAAGAGGATGGTGTTTTTCGGCCTTCAGCAAAATTGACAATGTCATCTTTATGCGCTTGAGTATTATCCCAGAACTCCATAACATGAGGTTCACTAAGCCAGCTAAAGATAGTTTCTAAATGCGCGTTTGTTACTTTTTCAAATTTCATTTTCATAGATCTTATTCTAAATATAATTTCATGCCTTCATGGGTGGGCCCGAAGCCAAGTTTTTCATAAAAATGTTTTGCTTGTGGCCGCTTTTTGTTAGTTGTGAGTTGGATAATGGAAACGTCATGTTCTTTGGCATAAGAAATCGCTTGATCAAACATCCAGCTTCCTATTTTCTGGCCCCTATATTTATTTGCGACCCTTACAGCTTCTATTTGCATACGGGTGCTGCCGATAAAAGTCAGTGAGGGCATAATAGTAAGGTGGCAAGTCCCAATAATTTCATCGCCGTTTTCTACGACCATTAAATATTGATTTGGATCAGAATCAATTTTATGAAAGGCTTTGGTGTAGTTTTCGTGCACCGCAGCTGATCTGGATTCTCTTGTGCTTCCTAGTTCATCTTCTAAGAGCAGCTCTATAAGACGTGGTAAATCAGCAATTCTTGCTTTTCTGTGAGTGAGATTGTTCATAAACTACCTTTTAATTTTTCTATGAAACGCCTCATATGTGGATCTGACTTGTCGTGCGGAATTTCATCAAGGCGGAACCAACGGATGTCATTGAATTCACTCTGGTCAAATTCATAAGCTTTGTTACTATCTCCTTTGAGTACGTACCATAAACTTACATCTGTATGTCCAGCTGTTAGACCTACAGTTAACGTTGACGTTAAAAAGAGTGGATGAGGTGACCAAAAATCAGCTGTAACGTTAAGCTCTTCTAAACATTCCCGACTGGCTGTAGTTTTTGGATCTTCATCAATTTCTACATGCCCTCCTGCAGGCAGCCAAAGAAGTGCTTTCTTATGATCGACAAGGAGTATTTTTTGGTAAACGTCATCGAAGAGTACAAAGTAAGATACTAAATGTTTGTTTGGAACATCAGGCTTTTGAACCCGAAAAATAGGCGCGCCACTTTCAATCCAAAGACGCGTATCATTAATATGTTCTTGTTCAACATCATCATAGGGGATAATGGCGCTGATAAGATGATGAATGTTTTCCCTGATGGAGGAATGCCGTAAAGCAATATTTGTTGTCATATCATCACGCTCCTAAATACATTTGAAGCCGGCGTTTTTAACCACTCGGGCACGAGATCTCGCAAAGGCTCGGCTCTAAAATCAATTTCAGATAATTGATGCAATGGCACCCAAATTAATTCAATATGAGCTTCTAGCTGGGGGATTTGCTTTTCAATTTTCAAAGATTCTGATTCAGCCTCAAAAATAAAATTATATTCATGGTTGTGACAGATACTGCTATGACCGGGTTCAAAGCTGTATTCTAAACATCCTAAAAATCTCTTGATCTTGCAATGAGCTCCAGTTTCTTCCATTAACTCACGAAGAAGCGATCTTTCAACCGATTCCCCATGCTCAACATGACCACCTGGAAGAAAATAAAAACTGATAGGCAAATCAAGTGTTTTGCAAAGCAAAATATGCTCTTGATCTATTGTTACGCCTCGACTCAAAACATGGATATTATTCTTCGTGCCCATCTTCAACCTCACATTTTGTGCCTTGATGAAATATCATTTTCCACTCATCACCATATCGCTGCCA
>JACCDN011119838.1_pt1 | contig 11299 bp, 21 predicted proteins | sample 7441691 | NCBI WGS metagenome assembly JACCDN01 (sample SAMN15323439, study PRJNA562643) | freshwater metagenome | isolation source: river surface water | place: USA:Blue River Watershed | collected 2017-08-16
ACAGGTTTATCTAAATAGTCTGCACATTGTCTAAGGAAGTCTGACAACTTACCTTTATACCAATGGTTCAAGTATCTTAGTTGTAAGTTCTCAAGTTTACCTAAAAGCATATTAGCATTAGCATTCAAAGCACCTCGCACTAAATGTTCATCATCATGTCGGTGATCTGTGTGAGCTTTAACTGCAGGTAAATCTTGACCTGATATCGCGCATTTATTCTGCTGTTCTTTAAGAAGTAATGCGCGTACTCTGGCTACGTCTTTACTGTTGTATAAGTCTTCTGTTTTAATTGCATCCTCCTTTCATAGTTATCTAACTCATTTGCAGCTTCAATCAAAAGTTCAGATATCCTATCCGCTCTACCTTCCTGTACAGATTTACGAGAACTGATCTGTTGACGTATTTCTGCACGTTTTAATAAACGATAGATTAAACTATCTTCTGGATATTGTGATGAATGAATCATAAGGTTACTCCGTATTTAGCAAGGAAGGAATGAAGCTCAGGTATCTCACCTTCAGTTTCTAACATTCGACAACATTTAAGGTACATGTCCATCATTGTAATCCAGCTACCATTCTGTATAGAACCGTCCCAAGCAGTGTAAGTAAACAAGTGTGGATACCATGTCGCGTACTGAGAAATAACAGCTTCTAGAGCCTCCTGCTTCGTTTTACAATCTTTCAGAAGTTTATACGCAGCTTTCTCTCCGTACTTAACTCCAGCAAGTTCACATGGTTTGTAATCGTCGCTCGGATCACCATTGACCCACTGGAAACAGAACCAGATAAAACCTTCACCCTTAACCTTCTTATCCTCACCAATCCACAGTGAACCAAAGTCAGGCATGAGTTTAACTTCAGGATTATCTGCAGTGTAATCATACATACTCAAACCACTATAAGCTTTTGAGTCCTTATCTACACCAATAATAATAGGAGTGTAACCTTTGTTCAAATATTCGTAACCCTTGAAGATTACCGCATCATCTACTTCACAGTATTCTGCGATTAAACTAGGATAGTTCTTGTATAGATATACCTTAGCTTCACGTAGCCATGTAGGACGTAACATACCTACTCTGGAACCTTTGTATTGTGATGGTAGCAACAAACGATCACGGAAGTTAGTTTTGGCTTGAATACACATTAGCATTTCATCTGCGAATAAATCAGAGTTAATCTTTTCAATCTTATTCTTCATGATTTTAATGCAATGTGATAACTCACCGGGTACTAACTTATCAGTGAACTCATAGTTATCTTTTACGAACTCCATCCCTTTGTTCTTCAGTACTTCCTTGAATTCTGTTCTGGTGTTGAATTCTTTAGTTCTACCAGAGGGTAAATGTTTAACTTCTACTAGTCGCTTGTCTACAACTGCTGCTGCTCTATACGCTATAGCATCAGAGTCATATATTGTAATAATTTTACTCATTCTAAATATTCTTTCCAATCTTTATGGAAGATGCAATTATCTGGTGCTAACTTAAACATAGGTGCAATTTCAGCGTCTGTATATCCAGCAAGACCTGTACCAAGTTTAGTTACAATATATTCAAACTGAGAGTTTTCGAAAGCTAGTTTCTTGAACAACATAACTTGTTCTTCAATAAGACGCTCAGGTAATGTTTGGATATTCAAATCCTTGGTAGCAATAGCATAACAATTTCCAGTATACCCCATACCACATCCCCAAGAAGCGCCAAATGCACTATGAGCAAACTTAGCTGCTCCAGCACCGTGGATTCCTGCGAGATTACTACCAAATACAAATATTTGATACTTAGATAGTTTAGTAACATCCTCGATGTAGTAAGCGTAGAAATTTTCTTTAGCAATCTGCATAATTTGTCCTTTCATAGTTAGTAGTCATTATACAATAAAACCCTCCGATTTTACTGGAGGGTTTATTTTTATTAACTACGAGCTACTGTAATAGCTGCTAGGATATCTTCTGATTTTTCATTTAGCTTATCAACTTCATCCTTAACAATAGCCTTAGCTACTGCAGTTAGAATCGTAGGATCAAACCCCGCTTCTTTTATAGAATCTTTGATTTCTTTTACTTGCTCACTGATGGAATCAATATGAGTAAAATGTTTGACTAGTTCTGCGATGTATTCTTTTTGACTTGACATATATTACTCCTTATTTACCTGAACGAACTGCTACAGTGAAGATCGCAGATAACCAAAATGTAGACAACCATGTCCAGATGTTGATTGCGATTGTTAGACCGAAGATTGTGTTCAGCGCTAGCATGGTTAGTACTGGTCCGACACCGATTAGTGCAATGAGTAGTAGAACTACGAAAACAATTCCAATAGATTCTGTTAGTTTTGACATTTGTATATTCCTTTATAGAGTAAGTGAAGATTGAATTATAACAGAGAAACTAAAAGTTAACTTTAGAATCCCTGTTAATTTTACTTTAGATTAAAACGGTAGACTTTCATCTTCATCATCAAAATCAGACTGGGGTTTTGGTGTAGCCTTTGGTTTAGCTTTTTGTACTTCCTTAACTTTCGCACTAGCTGGAACCTTAACATTACCTCCATTACCATCACTGGCTGAATCATCACTGGCTGAATCATCACCGAATTCATCACCTACTTCATAATCACTTCCACCACCCTCATAAGGAATTAGCTTCGTTACTAGGACGTTCTTCAAACGAGCAACTAAACCATAACGAGTTTCACCAGCGTCATAAGAGACTGTACCGTAGCTACCATTACCTGCTTTTTCTGTACTAGTCAAATCAACAAGAGTAGACCCTTGTTTTTGTAGCAAGCGAGGGCGATACTTAGCTGGTAGTGGAATCTTTTCTTGAGTAGCTTTGTCAGTGATTTGAGAATTCTTCTTTAATGTAATCACATAAAGATTCTTCTCTGAACCTTCAGGTGGATCACACTTGTAGATACCTTCAAATTCACTGCGTTTTACTTTACGTGCAGCTTGTTTTGGGAACTCTGCCGCAAATAAATCAGCAGTATCTTCGTCAACAACAACTCCGCACTTATACTCTTGTCCTTTATCTTTGTCGAAGCAATCAACAGGTTTTGCCAAGCAAGCAAATACTAGCATACCATTCAGTTTCATTGTGTTTGTAGTCATATTAAATCCTTTCAAGATTCTTGGTTAATTTAGTAGTTTTACAAAGGTCTACCAACCTTAATTTATTCTTTAATGCCAAAATCACGCTTAAGTCTAGAGATTACTGTATGTGTTATATTATTCTCTTTTGCAAAAGCTCTCATAGATTTTCCTGATTCTACAAATGATTTGTACATTTCTTTTCTATCTTCTTCATTTTTAAATTTACTCATCGGATTATTGGACTTTGAGCTAGAAGACATTAGCCCATTTTCATAAGCATGTTTTGTATTTTCAACATATGAACACCATTCTAAGTTTTCAACATTGTTATTAGCTTTATTACAATCTATATGATTAACAAGTACTTTTTTATAAAATGTATCATTTGTGATATTCATTAGCAAATCATTTGGAGGTGGTAAAAAAGCTTCCGCAACTAATCTATGCACTTTAAAACACAATGATTCACCATCTCTACCACCTATTCGTGTTGCGTAGGTTAAATAACCTTTTTTGTTCAAATGTAGTTTGAGTTCTTTACCTGATCTTTTACTGAAAACCAACCCAGTGTTTGAAACTTTAAATAAATCTTCATATCCAACTACATCTTTCCAAATAATCATTTTATTAACCTTTTTACTCATGTTATATTATGGCCTGCGCTGAAGGCATCGAACCTCTCGTCATCCATCCTTTTGTTTTACGACAACAGCTTAGAAGACTGTTAAAGGGACAGCGCAGAAAACCGTATTATACCACAGATTACTCACTTTCTGGCATGTTAACTCCTTGTTGCCGAAAATATTCAATATCAGCTTTAACATTCTTAATACCTACACTGTAATCAATATTAACCGATTGTTCAGCTTTACCATTAACATACCGTGTAGCGATATCACCTTGGATTAATACTAGATTAGGTTTCATTGGTTACTCCCGAACGTATTCTACTTTAGTAACAGGTTGAGACTTACAAAAATAAAATTCATTGAACACGTAGCCATCATAAGAACTCCAAGTACCTTGTAGAGCTACAACAACAGATAAACCTTCGTTATCATCTTGTTTAAACTCAAGATAAGCTACACATTCTGTTTCGGAATCATTATCATAATCAAAGTCTGCAGCAGCCTGAATCATTGATACAGTCAACCCATATTCTTTTTTGATTGACTTTCCGAAATTATAGTCAATGATTTGGAGCATGTCAGTTTTAGTTTCTTTACTAACATTAGTAAGTGCTAGTGAAACTAGAGCTTTAAGGATAGTAGACGGACTTACAGAGTTTGAATTTTTAGCGGTTTTACTTACAATCATTGTGGAATTCCTTTATGTGCGAAGTACTAAAGTACTCCTTTATTAATAATATGTGCTAGGTATTGAGTGAGTAACTGATTTCCGTATAACAGAAAATCTATCATGTCCATGAATACCCAGTATCCTACTGGCATTAATCTTTCACCTTAAAATATTGAGTAACCATTACTTCTCGTGGTGTAACGAAGAAAAACTCATCGAACTCACTTCCGTTGTACGATTGATACCAACCGCTGAACTTAACGAAAACTTTATCTTTACCACTGGTAAACTTATAAACAGACCAGTAATCTTCACCTTCGCCTTCACCACCATGATTATCCATGTGTTCGAAACTGATTTTATTTTTAGCTAGTTCGTCAAGAAAATATTTCGTTTCATCAGTGTCATAATTACTGTTGTATTCATCAGTCATATCTGATTCGAAGAAACTATCAATAATATGACTATCAGCATCCTTTAGGATTACAGCTACTAGTTGTTTTAATGTTGTGTTTGTCATGTATTTACCTTTCGTTGTTTATTTAACATGTGCTAATTATAGCAGAATTTTACTGTTTATCTAACTCACTTAACATTTCTTTTACCTCTAAGAACTTACCTTCATCGAACATGTCCAATACTTTCGGGTAGTGGTCAAGCGCAAAATCACGAAAATATCCTTTGCAGAGTGTCGTACAGACTTTATTCAGAGCTTTATTATAAGCGAGTTTCGCTGGATATTTCCAATCCTTTGGAATCATAAATCTTTCTGTAGCAATTACATAAGTTTCTTCAGCTACACATTGCAGTTGTTCTACGTGCGTTAAACCATTCCATAGCTCTTTACTGCACCATGCTTTGGTACTATCTGTCTGAAGTCTAGTATACATCGGTTGTTCTTGATATGCGAATAACGAATGTAGATAGTCATGGTTATACTTCTTAGTAACCGCATCATCAAAGAAATCTTCCACAGTTTGATTCAGGTTTGGACCTTGTTGTGGAAACTGTTTCATTGTCAGTTCAGTACGTTTTTTCAACAAATCTAAATCCCACGGTTCAGCATCTTTCATGTACCTAGCTAAATGCTTGTGATACATTGTTATGTGCTTACCGAACCCAAGATCACGCCATAGATGACTACGCTTAACAATAGCTAAACCTAGAATACAAACTACATGTACAGTACGGCCATTAAATTCAACAGTATGTTCTGGCGAAGTGTATCTAGCTAACTCATGATTATCCAGAAACAACCAAGGGTGATGTTCTGCACCTTCAATTGGTTCTTTACTCACAATATCCCAGTCCGTAGAATCTTTAACCAATCCTACATCGTGCCAATAATCCAATGCACGAGAACCGATCAGTAAGTACTCAGGTTTAACCAATGTATTCTCCATCATCAAATTCCTTATAAATAGTATTCTGTGTTTCTAAAGCGATAATTCTACAGCAATATACTTCCTTATCAATAACTTCAGAAGTAATAGCATGTTTTTTATTGCTTACATTCTCAGAATCGGGATGATCAATTGGTTTAAGCATTGCATGATTACCTAACATAATTACTCCTGCTTTACGGCTGAATTGTACTACACGTTTGTTCATTGTTTACTCCTTAGTTGAAAGTCTGTTACATCATGAGTATAACAGACTTTCCTTGGTTTAGACTACGTGAGTGTAAGTTTCACCATCACGAATACGAGCAACAGTACGACGAGATACTGAATAAGCAGCAGCAATTTGGTTAATAGTGTACTCAGGGTCTTTCAGGAAAATCTTAATTTCCTTTACTTGATGATCAGAGAGTTTACCTTGACCTACAACAGTAGTATTAACATCATCTTTTTCTACTTCAGTTTCTCCATCATAATCATCCACATAACTATCCTGAATCATGGCACTGGGTAGATTGTATTCGTTCAACGGGATTTCATCCACAACTTCATACTTGCATGTACGACCTTTACTGTTATTATAGTCTTGGGGGATTGCAACCACATCACAAGGGTTAATTTTCAATACAACAATACGTGCTCCACTGAATGACTTCAGGTAATCATACGAACAGAAGTGCAAACCATATGAACATGTGTTGTTCTTATCTTCATCAACCATGTTACGTGGCATTTCCAGAACTTTACCTACTGAATTATCCAGAGTACCAGAATACACATCCATGTAATCCTCACGAACACGCTTATACGCAAGGAAGCATCCATCTGGAGTGATAGGTAGGGTGCAAGCCTCAAGGAACCCAAACAACTCGTCTACGGCCCGTTTAGAGGGGTTAGACATTAGATTTTCAAGGAATAGAATCATTGGTTTTACATCTAGTTCTAAACGTAGCATTTCGAAGATACGTGAGCTAATCAACCCTTGTACTTCACGATCCATGTAGAAAATCTTGTTGTTTTCAATACGTGCTTTATCTGAAGCTTTAGACAGCATATTGGTAATAGTTTTCTTAACATCTAATACTTGTTTAAGCGCAGAAACATTACCTACTTTAACAGCATTAAGCACAAGATCATATGTATGTGCTTGTTTGTTGATTGTGTAGGACTTACCTTCTAGGTAAACGGTTAGAGAATCCGAACCGAGGATATAATTGATTGAGTTCATATGTTTCCTTTATAGATTAATGTTTCTGAAGATATGATTGTACAGCATTTAAGTACACAACCAAGTGCTGGTCTGAAATTTCTTTTCCACTATAAGTGTTTCCAAGCATGTTCACAACAGCATACTTGTTTAGTATGTTTTTTACAACATTTACGGCTTTCTCTGATTTCTTACGAACAACAGAATTACTTTCTGGATGATAGTTAATAAACCTGTTCATTACACGATCATGAAGAACCTCTTTTTGCTTGTTTAGTGCTTTGAACAACCTTGCAATTTCATTATCAGGACAATTTTTAATAATCAAATCACGCTTATTCCTTAGAGTAAAAGGAATACTACTGTTTACACAATCAATAATAAATTTACGGTTAATTTTCTGTTTAACTTCTTCCGTACCTATTTCCTTTTTCTTATCTGCAATGTACTTTTCCAATGGAATAAACAAAGGATTCTTTTCTAGTTTCTCTACAGCAGATTCACGCACAGCAATCACAGGTAGAACTTTAGTTAAATTACTCAAGTCTTGTAAATCAGAGATAAGACTACTTGAACATGTGTGGTTCAAATTTTCCACAGCAAAATAAACTGTAGGTGTTTTAATTTCCGATAAATCAGTGAATTCCTTCAAATAATTACGGACTTCACTGTAAATCATAGAACCATGATGTGCATAATACTTTGGAATCTTTGATTGACTCTTTTGTTTATACACTCCAGCTACAGGCAGAATAATATCTGACATATATTTAATGTTCTCAAATCCACCGAGGAACTTCTGTAGTTCTTCTTGCTTTTCTTTGTTATAAACTTTATCGAAGAACTCTAAGACATATATAGAATCAACTTCAGTATTAGTTGCGAAGAAGTGTTGGATTTTCTTTGAATACAGTGTTGATTTATCCTTGAACAAAATAACTTGATTATTCTTCAATGAAGGAGCGAAAACCAATCCAGAAATATACTTATTATGTTTACTAGAAGCGTATTTAGTAGTCATTGTAACACAACCAGTGCTTTGATTGTTTATTACTAAATGCTTTCGCAAATCAAAATAATAACCAGAAGAATTATTTTCTACATTTGGTACTTTTAGTTTGTTAACAAATGAAAATGTAACTGAATTATTATTCAGATAAGCTAAACGTTGGTAATCTGTGGTAAATTCCTTGGTTATTTTATCCTCAACAATATCAGTAATTTGTTTCCTAGCTTCTGTGATTTTATTGCAGATGTTCTTAATAGTAGTCGCAGTGTATTCTACGCCTTCACGACTAGCGGTAACTCCAATTTCACCAATGTTGAATTTCAAAATAGTTTTATGGTTTGACAGTAAGGCTAGTAGATTATAATTTTCTGGATTAATCTTATTAATTAATTGGTGCATATCCAAAGTATATCCAACATTACCTTGCAGAGCAATACGAGTAGCAACAGCATAACCAGTATTTTTTTGTACAGAAACAGCAGGAGTATCAAATAATACTTCAAAAGGTTGATCTGAGAACAAATCAGTTGAGGTGTTTTCTACTGTTGGTTTAACCTTGAAGTACTGTAACTGACTCCTTACTTCAGATGCGAACTTGTTATAGTCCTCGCGCTTAACTGACATTTTAATCTCTACACCATTACCTGCTGTAGTTTCTTCCGACAACATCTTGACGATATTGGGGATACCTTCTTCGTTGATAAAAGCGTTATAGATATTGCAGATACCGTCCTTCACGGATGTTACTGTGAATTGATCTGTATAGCTAAATGGTGTCTTAGCACCAAGTCCAAACGCACCAATGGTATCGTTGGATTGTTCTTTAGTGGACTGAAAATAAACTGTAAATACATTAGCAATATCACCATCAGACAAACCAACACCTTGATCTTGCACAGAAAACCAAGGATTGTATACATCAGGAAGATGAATAACAAAAGGAACGTGAGCTTTACCAGCCATTACATGAGCATCGTAAGCATTACAGGACAACTCACGAACGATTGAACCAATCTTGTTCTGATAGAGTGTATCCGATAGTACACGGAACGCTTTACCGTTCATGGTGATACTAAAGCTACTTTGTGATCCACCACCATTGACTTCTACTGGTGTTGCTTTCTGTTCTAGTTTCAAGATAGTTCCTTATAGAGTTATTTAAGATGAGCTAATTGTATCACTGTTTACTGCAAGAAACAATTTAAGTACAAGTATAGAAACTTTATACCTGCCTCGTGATCCAACCTTCCACAGAGAAATAGGAGTTTCACCTCCAAGATGTTCTGAAGGTTTCTTCCACCATTCCTGTACTTTCTGTTTGTCGTTGAATGACAACATAAGTACTTCGTTTATAGCTACTTTGACGTTGTATATCATTTGTTACTCCCAAGCAACAGCTACTGTTTCCTGAACACCTTCTCTGCATATATAAGCTGATGCACACCACATTCCAGCTTTGAGCTTATCATCAAAGTTGTGAATAGTGTCTAAACCTCTACTCAATTTTACAGCAGACTTCAAGTGATCTTCAGCATCAACCCAAGGTCTAGCAATGACTAAACAGGCGCTGGCAGCGTGGCCTACGACATACGCTCGTGGGTATACATGTCGTAATGGTTTGATTATTGCTATATTCTGTTTCTTTAACCAGTTTTCAATCAAAGTACGAGCTTCTTTTTCTTGTTTATTCATTTGTTGTTCCTTATTCAAAAATACCAACTTGATTAAACTTACCAGTTTCATCAAAGCTGAAATAACAGTAAAAACTACTATAAGAATCTATTTTACTATTTTCATGGTCTTTAATCAATTTTCCACTATTGTACTTAATAAAGTCAAAATTGAAACTCAATGAATCCGGTTCTGCTAAATAAATCAAAGTAGAATCTTTCTGTTGATCTTTTACATACTCTAGTCCGAAGCTATTCAACAGTTCTTCATATTTTTCTAGGTCAGTCATTTGTTGTTCCTTTCCAAAGTTTAGCAAACTTTAACACATTCGGAATCTCCTGATCAACTACAAGTACACAACAGGATTTCTTTGCATTCAATGTGTTGTTTTCATGAAACATTTGAGCATTGGGTAAAGCAGAAATTTTGTCGAACTCTTTTTGATTAACACTAAGAACGCATTTCTTGAATGAATCTACTAACCAGTTATTGTACAGGGTGCAGTATTCTTCGTTTATATTATGATTAAGATGATGACCAAGTACAGCATGGGCTACTAATGTCGGTGTCATATAAGTAGGGAATTCGTCAAGTACAGCTATATACATTTTCATTTGTTGTTCCTTTCTGTAATTAAACAAATTAATCTCTGAATAAGTCAAGAGGAATATCAGGACAACTATTATAATCCCACCATTCAGAACCATCATATTCTTCATGAGTACTCCAAGTTCCGTCAGTGTACCAGATTGTACCAAATAGTTTTTGACCACCATATCCTGAATCGTATTCTTTATTTATCTGGTTTAAAAATAATTCTAGATCATAACTGTAGTAACCTAAAGGAAGAATAACAACTAATAGGTTATCTACATAGTCATCACCAAAAGCAAGTTTTGCACAAAGGACGGTTTTATTCTTAGTGTGTTCTAGGAATTCTTGTTTAGCGTTTGTCATTGTGTTAGTTCCTTTCGTTTAATAATTAATTTACTAAGTCAGATTGTATCGCAAAAATCATCTTTTTTGCTTCACTGATGTAATAACTGTAATCTAAATCTTTCCAATCAAAGTCTCGAATGTCGTTACAAGTCTTTACGTTGTAATCAGTATCAATACCTATTCTTCGGAATTCTACATCGTCCTCTAACGGTGGCATAAGTTTAATTAACTTTCCACCACTCTTACTAGGATAGTACCTGCAAATATTTTGCTGTGGTATGTCTTCTTCATCAACAACTAAAACAAGTTTAGATGATCTTGGAACCTTAGTCCTGAGTAAGAAATCATATTTGTCACGATGTAACTTGATGAATTCTTCGTAGTCAACTCCTAGAACTAATTGCATAGAAACAGCAATTGAAATAACCATTGATGAATGATTTTTATGAAAACCTAATTTATCAAAAGGCATTACCTCATACATACCTTTAGTTTTCACCTTACCGGATTTGATCAAATCTCTGAGTGTTTGTAAATCATTCATCGTATTGCACCATGATTCTCATGAAAACCTAGTTCAATATTCATTTTAGCTCTCGCTGATATAGCATCTTCAATATCAAGAAAACCTTGAGATTTCAAAACTATACCATCGGCCTGAGCTTGAGCATAG
>JACCDN010153130.1_pt1 | contig 11298 bp, 7 predicted proteins | sample 7441691 | NCBI WGS metagenome assembly JACCDN01 (sample SAMN15323439, study PRJNA562643) | freshwater metagenome | isolation source: river surface water | place: USA:Blue River Watershed | collected 2017-08-16
ACGAAATCTGTGAGCGCGATGGCGTTGACCGCACCTCGGCTTTGTTCAGCGAATCAACCGGCCGCGTTTTGGTTTCGGTTGGTCGCGAAGACGACGTCAAGTTTGTTGGCCTCTGCGAGGCTCGCGGTATTCCGGTGCTGCGCATCGGTGTTACCGACAATTCAGGCACCCTAGAAATTCAGGATGTTGCCGGCTGGCAGCTAAATAATCTGCGTGCTGCGCACAAGGGCACTTTGGCTGAGTTGTTTGGCTAATGCTCTAGTCCAGGTCGAACATTCTGTCGTGAATTAGCTTGAACGGATCTTTACCGCCGTCTACAAGACGTCGCTTAAAGCCCTCGATGTTGGGAAATAATGTTGAATCGGTTACTCCAGCTATTCGTCTAGCTTTCTTCACGATCTCGGATTTTGCTTTAGCTTTGATTCGAATTGTATAGGCAGATCTCCCGCCCCACTCTATATCGATTTTTTCCCATGCCGGAGTAAAGTTCAGATGCAAGCTCGTGGCTTTGATGACGGAAGCGGGATTCCAATAATCCTTTTTCTGATTTGGTCGCCTAAGATACGTGCGGACCCGGTAATCACGTTTACTTGGGGTGTGACCCAAGATAAAAGCTGACTGTTGGGCCAGCAGATTTGGATCCAACGAGTATGAAGGCTCCCAGCACATAAATTCATTTTCCTGACTCAAAGTCTCACTTAAATCGGAATAATGTTTTTTAAAGGGCCAGACATCATCCCTATGTAATAACTGTGGTTTGCCGAATGTGTTGGGGTTCAATCCAATTGCAAAGACTCTTGCGTCAAGAGAACTGAATTCTTCTTCTACACAAGCAAACCAGGCTGCAACAACGGCATTTTTTGAAACGTCAATTAGTCTTGTGGGCCAACCCATATGCTGCAATTTCAGAAAGAAATTGGCGTCATTGACGTCCTCCATTCGCCACTCCATTTCGGCAGCGATTTTAAGTCTTAGCTCCTCCATGGAGACATCAGACTCCAGGACGTATGATCGGCCATCCGGCCTCTTATCTAGAATCGATCTATGTAAAGAGGAAGTTAGCCCCCATCTGGCGTCTGCCTGGCCACGCCAGTAAAAGTTTTGTGATTCAGATTCAATGATGAACTCAGAAACTTCAAGAAATTCAGCCCAACTGGAGACTACGAACTCCCAAGGCGCGTACCACCGTGCCGGTGCATTTTTTAGTTCCATGCGGTTTGAACCTATTCGACCTTCACTAGAACTAGCGCTCAGAAATTGGGATCCAAATTTGTTTCAAGGGAAGCTTCGCTCGAATCTCATCATCAAGCGCATCGTAATGTCTATAGATTGCCTCGATGATGTCGTCCATAGTCCATACTCGAATGTTGAAGTACTGTGATTCAAGATAGGCGCGCGCTGGACTAGTAACGCCGCCAAAAGTTACGAGCAAACCTTGATCCGCCTGGTAACGGTGAATTGCTCCATTTAGCTGCTGAAGAACAACATCGCTCACTGAGCTAGTTTGGGACTTCACTTGAACAACCAGTTTCGGTGAGTCCATCCCTAAAGGCCCCAAGCCCGCAAGGACATCTACTCCACCATCGGCGCCCGGTGGGCTGTTGCGGCACTTGAAACCCTCAGCGGATAGTAGGGCCTCGACAAGCACCGAAAGATCATGACCCTTGAAATCTTCTTGAAGGCGCCTTGAAATTTCATCCTGTGCAATTTCCTCGAGATCTAGATAGTCATTCTGCTGGTCCGAAGTTTCGACTTCGCTAGTTGCGATTGAAGATGGCATTGGACTTCCGGAACTCAATAAGCTCCTTGAGCCTGGGTCCTGCTTCCCATTGAGTAGTTGCTCTAGTCGATACCCTGCATCGTTATTTCCTATTTGGAATACGGTCAGGGCTGAGCCCATTTGATAGAGGAGATCTTGTTTTATTTGGGCCTTAGGAATATCTGTTTTTAACCAACGGACACCTAGGACATGCCTTCTACTGTCGTCTATCTCGTCTTTCAGATACTTGTATGGCTCAACCACTTGGCCGATAGCAATTTGAGAGGTAGAACGAATCGGCAAGACCATGTAATCACCAATCTGAATGCGATTGATCATGACCCATAGTTGACCCGTGTAGTTTGCAATACGACCCTTGGAACCACCAATTACCTGTGAAACCAGTTCACGCAGCTTTTCACGATCCTCCTTGTACGGTGTCAAATCCGGAAACTCGTGCCAACCGCCGCCCACAACATTATTTCTAAAAGACCACTCGGTCCTTTCCCCCTGCTTACCTGCTCTTATGGTCCAGAAATTTGCCATGTTTCCCCCTTATGTGATGAGACTACCCGAGTGTGAAAAATCGCTCAAAGAAATTCTGAAGTTTGCCAACTACTCGCGAGCGCTGGGCTTCGTGCTCTCCAGCGGGCGAGAAGATGTTGGTCGCGGGCATAATGCGAGCTAGCCCTGTGCCAGCAGTCTGAATCGCTCCAGACCTGAAAGCCTGGTCCATAAATACACGGGTGGCGGCACCCTCAAGATTCTCATCCTCAATAATCTGCTCAAGTTCCTGAGAACGCTGCTCGCCGATGTACTGCGCCCAGGCATCGTCAAGATCCTTAGAATCCTGCACATTTACCCGAGCAATGAAGCCCTCAATAAGGTCTTTCTTACTGCGTAAGCTCATGCTTGAATCAATGGCCCTACTAATGCTTACGGCTATTTCCTTATTGGCAGATTGGTCATTACCTGATTCTTTTAGCTTTCGAACCAGATCCAAAATGTAATCAACGTTGATTTCCACCTGTTTGATGAGTTCAAGCTCAAAAACCAAGTCCTGAACAATTGACTCTTTCTCGGGTCCTGGTTTGATAATCACAGCGCGAGTTTCGTGATACTTGCTCTGATAGTCCTGCATCTGGGCTGAGGTTAAAATTTCATTGCCAATGAAGTCATCAAACGAAACCAAGATGTTTTTCAGTCTTAGGATCTGATTGAACAGCCCAATGAATTCACGTTGAGACGATTCCCCTACAGGCACGGCAAAATCTGGGAACTTATCCTGCAATTCCTGCACCAATTCCGAGTACTCGGCATAGTAATCAGAGTATGGCGCGAGGATTACGACTCCGCCGGCCTCCTTATTGCCAAACAGGGTGATTGCCTCTTGCGTCTGTTTCTCAAGGTCGCGAAAACAAACGATGTTTCCATAAGTCTTCACTGAGTTAAGAATGCGATTAGTTCTTGAGTATGCCTGTAACAATCCATGCTGGCGCAAATTCTTGTCTACCCAAAGCGTGTTTAGAGTTGTTGCATCAAAGCCAGTCAAGAACATGTTCACGACAATTACCAAATCTAAATCACGGTTCTTTAGGCGCTTGGCCAAATCCTTGTAGTAGTTTTCGAACCCGTTCTCGCTGTCTGAGCGAGTGCTGAAGCTCATACCAAACATCTGGTTGTAATCACCGATAGCCGACTCTAGAAAATCTCGAGAGCTAGCATCAAGGCGAGCAGTATCCATTTCTTCATCGTCAACGATTCCATTAACTACATCTACTGCTTCGTTGGCAGAAAAACTAAAAATTGTGGCTATTTTTAGTCGATCGGCTTCTGGCAATTCCTCCTGGGCTTTTTTGAAGGCCAAATAGTAAGCCTTTGCAGCAGTAATCGACTGAGTAGCCAAAATGCTGTTGAAACCCAACACGCGGCGCTTTTCTAGTTCATAACTTTCATTGCGCCTGGTCTTTTGGTCAAAGTGTTCCAGGATGTAATCCACGATGCGGTCAATACGCTGTGGAGCAAGAAGTGCTTCTTCGGTGTCGATCGCCGAAACCTTCTTGTCTCTCAAACCGTCTGGCAACTTGAAAGTATTTACATAATCAACACGGAATGGGAGGACATTCTTGTCGGTGATCGCGTCAACAATTGTGTAGGTGTGCAGCTTGTCACCAAAAGCCTGTTCCGTGGTTCGAAGATCCGGATTACCGCCACTGGAAGCACTTGACGCAAAAATTGGAGTACCTGTGAAACCAAAAAGGTTGTAATTCTTGAAAGCCTTACGAATTGCTGAATGCATGTCACCAAACTGAGACCGGTGGCACTCATCAAATATCAATACCACTCGCTTGTTCTGCACGGGGTGGTCTTTATTTGTTTCTATAAAACGGCTCAACTTCTGAATTGTCGTAATAATGATGCGTGAATCTGGGTTTTCCAGTTGCCCCTTTAGTACTGCCGTTGAGGTATTCGAACTGGCCGCTCCTTCTTGAAAGCGGTCGTATTCCTTCATGGTCTGGTAATCCAGGTCTTTGCGATCAACCACAAACAAGACCTTGTCAATGCTAGGCATCTGGCTAGCCAGCTGTGCCGTCTTGAAGCTGGTTAGTGTCTTGCCTGAGCCTGTGGTGTGCCAAACATAACCGCCAGAGTCTGTCTTTCCCAGGTTGCCCATATTTTCGCTAATGACTATTCGCTGCAAAATACGCTCAGTTGCCACGATTTGATAAGGGCGCATCACCATTAACTCGCGGTTTGATGTAAAAACGCAGTAGCGAGTAAGAATGTTCAGCAAGGTGTGCTTGGCAAAGAAAGTCTTGCCGAAAGCCATCAGGTCAAGAATTGCTTTATTGTTGGCATCTGCCCACCAGCTGGTGAACTCGTAGCTATTGGAACTAGTGCGCTTTTTGGCAGTGGCGCTCGATTCTTTCACCCTAGATTCACGAACCGTATTGCTGTAGTACTTGGTCAACGTGCCATTACTGATCACGAATAACTGAACGTACTCGAAAAGCCCAGAACCAGCCCAAAAGCTATCACGCTTGTATCGATCGATTTGATTGAAAGCCTCGCGCAAATCAACGCCTCTACGCTTCAGTTCAACGTGCACCATCGGCAAACCGTTCACCAAAATAGTCACGTCATAGCGGTTTGAGTATTTTCCTTCAACCTCGTACTGATTAATTACCTGAAGGCGGTTGTTGTGAATGTTTGACTTGTCAATCAAATAAACATTCTTAGTTTCACCGCTATCGCGCTTCAATACACGGATGTAATCCTCTTGCAAACGAGTGGTCTTCTCTAGAATTCCTTCATTCGACGATGAAATACTCTCGTTGAAGAACTTTTCCCACTCGGTGTCTGAAAACTCAATCTTGTTTAGAAGTTGTAGCTGAACACGAAGATTTCGCTTTAGATCATCTTCAGTTGTAATCGGCAGGTATTCGTAGGCCTGACCTTCAAGGAGCTTGATAAAAGCAGTTTCAAGTTGCGCTTCAGACTGGTAGGTCTCTTCTTTGCGTCCATCGGTCTGATACTCAGCAACTACTGTGCTTTCATTGCTAACCGCAATCGCATCGTACTTAGGCGCACTCATACTGCCAATTCCTTGAATGTGAGCAACTTGTTGCGATAGTACTCATACTGTTTACGCCTTGCAACAATTTCTGCGGGCAAACCGTTTGTCGCGCTTTCAGTGGTTGCCTGAAATGCTTCTAATTTACGAATAAGTGAAACCTGCATTTCAAGGGAAGGTACAGCAATCTGTAACTTTGAAATGTCCCCTAAATTTATCTTTATCGGAACCGCTTGATGCAAAGTTCTCTTATAAAGCTCACGCTTTCCAGCTGAACTCTCTAGATAGAACTTCAAATACCCGCTAGCCAACTTCATTTGATTTGGCTTTAGTAGCGCAAGACTAACGTAGTATGCCAAGGGTTCGTCTACATCGATTACGGCACAGTCCCCAACTGAACCGATTCTCGTCATGAGGAGATCGCCTCTTGATGGTTTATTTTTGTAAAGTTTATGAAAGTCTTCCTCAGTTATGTATTTATTTGAGCCGTTGAGATCCTTGATGTTTTCTACGCTTACAAACTTAATTCCTTGGTGCACATAGTTTGGAGTTTGATGTGTGCCATCAAAAACCTGACACACTTCTCCCAGTGTAAAAATTTTTGAAGATTCAACTATTTCGTGAATAAGGCTATTTCGATAATACTCATACTGCTTTTTACGAGCTTCTAGTCCAGCTTCTAGTTCTGCTTCTAGTTCTGTGAAGGTGTCAAGAATACGAACGATTTCTTGTTGGACTTCAAGTGGGGGTACTTGAATTTGGAATTTTGCAACATCTTTTCCGTAAACGTGTGGTACTCCACCTCCTTTTTTCAGATCATGGAGCCTGTCTTGAATGGACTGAAGGAAATAAAAGAGGAATTTTGTAGACAGTGTGTCTGATTTAGGTTTGATAGTAAATGCGTCGGAAACCCAAATTGGCCCCCGCCAAAGACTTACAAAGCCTGCGTACGCTCCTGAGCCGGCAACAACGATTGTTAATCCAGTTCGATTTGAATTTCCATGAAAATAGGCTGGCTTTTGGCCACCGCCAATGACAGGGACATGGCCCGGGGTTGTTTGATCCTTTGTTATTGATGTTCCACGTTGAAATTCAGCCACGTCGCCTAGAAGAACTTTTACGAGTCCTCTAGGGCATAATTCTTGAATCAAATCGTCGATCTGACTCACTTTGAACCCTCAAGGTCAGCAACAATCGCACCAATCTGATTGCGAAGTGCCGACTGGCGAGCAACAATGCCCTCGATGTCTTTGTTGAGCTGTTTGATGTCGATTACCTCGCGGGTATCCTCGGCAACAACATAACCTGATACTGAGAGGTTGTAGTCGTTCGCGGCAACATCGGTGTTGTCTACAACGATTGAGTAGTAGTCTTCGACAGAACGCTTCTCAACAGTTTCAAGAATTCTACTCATGTGATCAGGCATCAACTTGTTCTTAGTTTGTGCGCGCGTGAAGAGAGCTGAGGCATCAACAAAGAGAGTCGAGTTTTCTTTTTTGGATTTCTTAAGCACCAATATGCAGGTTGCGATTGATGTGCCAAAAAAGAGATCTTGCGGTAACTGAATCACCGCCTCTACATAGTTGTTGTCTATTAAGTATTTGCGAATCTTTTGTTCAGCGCCTCCGCGGTACATAACACCTGGAAACTCAACAATCGCAGCAGTTCCATTTACAGCAAGTGAGTGGAGAATGTGCATGGTGAAAGCAAAGTCAGCCTTGCTTTTTGGTGCCAGAACTCCAGCTGGCGAGTAGCGTTCATCGTTGATAAGCAGTGGGTTTGCATCGCCATCCCAGTTAATGGAATAAGGCGGGTTCGAAACAATTGCCTCGAACGGTTCGTCATCTAGGTGCTTTGGATCGGTGAGAGTGTCACCGTGTGCAATGTGGAACTTCTCATAGTTGATGTCGTGCAAGAACATGTTGATGCGGCACAGGTTATAGGTGGTCAGGTTGATCTCTTGGCCAAAGAATCCTTCGCGCACGTTATCGCGGCCAAGCACCTTGGCGTATTGCAACAAAAGCGAACCCGAGCCACAAGCAGGGTCATACACCTTATTTACTGACTTCTTTCCTATCAAAGTGATGCGGGCGAGTAGCTCTGACACTTCTTGTGGGGTGAAGAACTCTCCACCAGACTTACCTGCGTTTGAGGCATACATAGACATTAGGTATTCGTATGCGTCACCAAAGGCATCAATCTTGTTGTCTTGGAACGTACCAAAATCTAATTCACCGATAGAGTCCAGAAGTTTCACAAGTAGCTCATTGCGCTTTACGACAGTGGCGCCAAGCTTGTTGCTGTTTACATCGAGGTCATCGAATAGACCCTTTAGGTCGTCTTCGCTAGCCGCGCCGACAGCCGAAGCCTCGATGTTGGTGAAAACGCGAGACAGGGTCTCGTTTAGGTTTGAGTCATTTCGGGCGCCCTTGCGAACGTTCTCGAACAGCTCGCTTGGCAACATAAAGAAGCCTTTTTGTTCAACTGTGGCTTTGCGGCCAAATTCCGCTTTTTCGTCAGAAAGTGCCGCATAGCTAAAGCCTTTTTCGCCAGCCCTGTGTTGGTGCTCATCCAGATAGGCAGATAGGTTCTCTGAGATGAAGCGGTAGAAGAGCATGCCCAAGACGTATGTCTTGAAGTCCCAGCCATCGATGCTGCCTCGAAGATCATTGGCGATCTTCCAGATAGTTCTGTGCAGCTCTGCGCGCTGTGCTTCTGATGACACCTTTGGCCCCCGTAAATTGACTTAGGTCAAGAATAAGCGACAGCACCGACAACAGATGTATGCCAATAGCCAGGTCAGGTTACGCATCCAATTGATTGTGCGGTCAAACGGATACGTGTTGAAAAATCATCTGGTTCGGCCACGCTTTAACCCCTAGGCGCACCCAACACTGCTCGCGCATCTTCAAACATCAAATAGAAGTCGCTTAGGGCAACACCGGTTGCTGCTTTGAAGGCATCCTTGAATGATTTGCCGGTGCCAATTTGCGCATAAACATTCACAAACTTGGCCATGCCAACGTTGGCCACCAAGAACTCGGTTGCGATTGCACCGATTCCATAAGGGTCCATGGTGCCATCGTTCAAAGTCACTTCTTCAAGCTTTAGCTTCACGGTGCCTGGGTGCTTGGTGCGGTCAAGCATCCACTGGCGGGCATCGGTGTATTTGTTGAAGCCCAACTGGTTTGAACCCTGGGTGCCAACAAACACTGCTGGGCCCTCCCAGAACCACTGCGGTGTGCCACAAGGAACACAGCTGCCAACCGCACGCTCTTGCACCGAGTGAAAGAACTCGTGAGCCGGGGTCTGCTTCATGCCAACGTTGTCGTTGGCAATCAGGTTTTCTTTTTCGATAAAGGCAAGGTTCCACACACCGGTGTCACTGCCGCCTCGGGCAGGTGCGCCCTCAAACGAACCCGCGCGATCATCGGCTGCGCGCTGGCCATAAACCTTGGCAAACTCAACCTTTAGCCACTCAACATCTTTGGCCACAAAGCCCGTGTATGGGCCGGTGAGCTTGGGGTATTCAAAGGTGGTGGCAATCAGGGTCACACCCTGTTTGATCCAGTCGATCCAATACTGAGGGGTGCCAGCCTGGGCAACCACGTTCACGGTTGCATCTTGCCGCTTGGTTGCCGTGTATTCGGCAAACGACTTGGTCGCCGCAGCGGCGATGGCTGCCGAACTGGTTGGCTTTGCCCAGCCACTTGCCTTGTATGCCGCCTCGGCGGTGTTGTTGATTGGGTCGGCAGTGGTTGTTGGGCTTGGAGTTGGTGTTGAAGGGTTTGGCTCACCCGATGCAATTGGCTTCGGAGCAGGCGCTGGCTTGGCGATCGTAACAACGCCCTTGTTCCAAACCAGCTTCTTGCCAGATTTCACACAGGTGAATTTGGTTGATTTGGTGCCGGCCTTCACCACCTGAGTGATGCCAGCCTTGGCGCAAGCAGCACCAGCCTTGGGTGCTGCAGCTTGAGCCGGGGCCGTGAAGCCCGCAACCAGAAGTGAACCGATTACTGCCGTTACTAATATTTTGCGCACTTGAACCCCTCTTCAATCCTGATAAGAGATTAGTGCCTACATACATTCAAAAAACATGCTCAACGCCTTCTGCGTGTTCGAGTAGCAAATTGTTCGAGAGCAAACAATACTTCTCTAGCTTGCCAGATGCGGTTTCGTCTTGTTTGCCCAATTTGGGTCAGAACTCCTGCGTCAACCAGAGTGTCTATGGCTCTTTGGGTATTCACAGCCGTTCTGCCTAGCAGTTCAATCGCTCGAGTTGTAGTGATCAAAGGTTGTGCCAATAGTAAGTCGAGCAACTCTCTGGCAGCCGAGCCTGCCCGCCCAACAGCCAATTGCTGCCAGTCCATTCGAATCTGTTCGAGGTCAGCGGTCAATAATCGCCCGTTTTCCACGGCGCGCAATGCTGCTTCGCTCAGCACTTTCACAATCTCATTTGGGTCACCAGCCCTGTAAGCATCGAGTGCTCGAAAGTACCTTTGAGTATCGCTCAAAAGGCCCGCCGAAACCGGTGCCATCAGCGAGTTGGAAATATTGAGGTGTTTGAGCAAGACCTGAATGACCGCTCGCCCTGTGCGGCCGTTACCGTCATTGAATGGGTGGATAGTCTCAAATTGTGCATGAGCTATTGCGATTTGAACCATAGCGGGCAAGTCTCGGCGTCGCGTAAATTGCACCAAATCACCAATCAGATCTGGGACTGAGTCGGCCGGTGGACCAACGTAATCTGCCTGATGAGGCCCTAAGTGACTGCCGCCAATCCAGACGGGCACCGTTCTGAAACAACCCGCATTTTCGGGGTCTGCCCGCTGCATCAAGGCGCGGTGCATTGCCAGAATGCTTTCCGAGGTGAAATCTTCAGAGGCGCTAATTGCTTGCTGCATGGCTGTCTGGTTGCTAAGAATCAACGATGCATTGGGGGTTTCTCCTGCCCCAATCTCTGCTCGAATGATTGCCAAGGGGCTTGCGCTGAGATTTTCTATTTGTGAAGACGATGCAGCTTCGCTTCGCAATAATATGGCTGAGAATGGTGCAACGGTATTTCCTACGGTTGAATCAAATTTTGCAATCTCAATCGCTGCTTCGTCAGCTAGTGTCAAGGCCTCGTTGGTCAAAGTTGGGTTGATGTGCGAGATTTTTGGCACTAGAGCAGCCTGGTATGTGCCCCGATGCGCAAGTGCCTGGCGCCGCGAGGTTTGCAGCTCCTCTTGAGGTTGCCAAGATTGGTCAACTAGTCCAACAATTGGCCAACTCGAGTTGGCAGGATGTGAAGTCACGATCCCATCTTATTACTCTTTATTGGTATAAAGAGTAATAAGAGTTTGGTTTAAGTTCGATTAGTTGGCCACGGCCCAAGCACGCTTGACCGGGTATTCAAGGTATTCGGCGGCAAACTCTAGGTTTGGTTGGCGCCAGGCATAATCGCGAGCCACCTTGGCCAAGCAGGCCCAAAAGAAAATGTTCACCAGATCAACGCTGATGTGGGTCATTGAGTCGCCTGGAAAAGCCTTGCCAATCATTCTGCGCAGAAGGGTTGGCACATCGCTCAGGCCAAAGCGGTGCATGGCAGCGCGCACCTGAAACTCAAGTTCGCGGGCACGGCGCGGGTTCCATAACAGGTTGCCGCCCGAGCCATCGCCCATGCGACCAAACTCGTCGGTTGGCAGGTGCAACAGAATGTGCGCAATCTGGGCGTGACGCACGTGGGCATCGTCGAGCTGATCAAAAATCTCGGCAAAATTGTCGATCTCATAGCCGGCTTTACGCAGGTCAAGAACGTCGGGGTAATAGGCAAATTTATAAAACGGGATGTGCGCGACGCTTGGCACACCGTTGCGAATGCGCACCTTTTGTGAGGTGTCACCACCCCAGGCCTCGATTGCTTCGTCGGCTTCGCCGAACCCGCTTGCGTCGTCTTTTTTCATCAGGTATCTATTGTCCGTAA
>JACCDN010524047.1_pt1 | contig 11297 bp, 8 predicted proteins | sample 7441691 | NCBI WGS metagenome assembly JACCDN01 (sample SAMN15323439, study PRJNA562643) | freshwater metagenome | isolation source: river surface water | place: USA:Blue River Watershed | collected 2017-08-16
TAGAGGATGTTCTGGGGCTGCCAGGTGGCAACATCTTCCACGCGCCACTGAGCTGGCCATATGCAGCTGCTGGCGACGTGCTGGACACCCCTGCTGCCCGCTGGGGTGTCGACTCTGGCTACGAGGGAATCTACTTCTGTGGTTCAACCGCAGTGCGCGGTGGAGCGGTCAGCGGTATCGCAGGTCACAACGCCGCAATGGCAGTGCTTGAAATCTAATTGCAGCTGCAGGCAGGAATCGGGCAAAAAGTAAAAAACCCGAGAAGTTGTGAAGGCTTCTCGGGTTTAGTGCGCTTGGAGGGACTCGAACCCCCAACCTTCTGATCCGTAGATACTTCAAAATCAAGCACTATTGTGTTTATAGGCTTTATTTTACAGGGCCATTTGGGTTCACTCGTCTCAAATAGTGTCATTGAGTGCCACAGGAAGTCCTGATTGAATTCCTGAGTGACGCCACTAGAGCCAGATGCCAACGTTGTGGAGAAATTAGGTTCCTGGTTCGGATCTCTAAAGGGGGAATAGTAATGATCCACGACGTTTACGATGCGATTTATAGACGGTTTGTTTCTGCAGGCCTGCGTCCACTTCTAGAAGACAAGTTGCTGCGATTGACAAACTTGGACACCGACTACCCCACGATCATTGTCGAATTGGAACCACGAGTGCAGGTGGCTTTCTACTGCAAGAACGATGCGTGGTTCTTCATAGTTTGGAAGCTAAACAAGAATGGGACAATAAACAAGCGCGTGGAACCCGACCATTTTTCAACTTACATTCAATCCGCAGATAGTGAAAATCCAGAGGTGATTACCGATCATTTCTGCGACTGGATTTTGAAGATTGACAAACGAGAGAGCGTGTCTGAGATTCTCAGAGACTCGAGTCAATTTGGCGAAATTCGAACTGCTCTCCAAAGGGAGAAGGCCGTGAGGTCGAGGGCCCAGTTCGATTTGCTCGAGGACCAGAGGCAGCGGAATGCCCGCGAAGGTGAGAAGAAGGTCTTTTGGGTAATCGGGATAATTTTTGTCCTTATCATCCTCTTCGGCCAAAGTTCGGTGCCGGAAGGGTGCAGCTACATACCTGACCCGCGCGGTGGTTACGTAGATTGTTGAGTCGCTAACTTATTCTTTTCCACGCAACGTAAAAGGTCGGCTCGACACTTGCGGCATCCGCTTCGAGGAAGTTGTTGGAGGATCGAAGTCAGCGCTAGATTTTCCTTTGTATGACTAAGCGAAGACTAAGTGTTGAGCTCCACGGAGCTTTGTCGAAGATTTGGATGCTGGGGGAAGAATCCACTCTCCCCATTGGATCGAGTCATCTTGCCCTGATGCAAAAGGGCGAAGAGTGCTTTTTGATGGTAGGGGATTTTAGTTGGAAAGGTTTGTCTTGGGAGGAAGACTTCCTCACATCGGAGGTTGCGGATGCTTCCTGGGAACTGATTGCTACCGGTGAGCTGTTCCACGAGGCCATTCCCGAATTCACTCCTGGGCCGAATTCCTACCCATGGGAAACCTTTCGTGCGGCGCGAGCTGCCTATTGGGAAGCAGTCCATCCGTCGATGTACAAAATCAGTGGTGTTGAATTCGAGGAATTGAAGAAACGCTTGCTCAAGGACATATCCACTTCGTTGACCACCCTGAGCCTCGATGAAACAGCGAATGTGATTAGCGGGCCGCATTCGTTCGAGGCCTGGAGCATAAAATCAAGACGCGAGTTCTTTGAAGTCAGAGGAATCCGATCGGGTGATTACTACTGCACCACCGTAAACGATGAGGCCATAAACGTTCTTAGTGCGATAGATGTAAGAGCGGATGAATCTGATTGGATTGGCACAGGCGACTCAAGCCGAGATGACTATCCTCTCGCTAATGAATTGGTATATCGAGTAGAGCTTGATGCATTCGTGTTCGAAATTTTCCTCAAGGCAAAATCTTCCAGCGACGAAAACGAGTTCTTAGCGGTCAGAAACCTCCTCAATTTTTTCTTTGGGTCTGCACACCTGTTTGATGAATGCCAGCAGAGGATGGTCGAATTTTTGTCGAAGACTCTTGACTTTGATTCTGTGCTACTAAGTGAATGGTTCGAAGTTGGGGAAGACGCTTACATGTTTCAGGGTGACATGTCACGAAGCTTGCCAGGAAAACAAGCCAACTGGGTTCGGCCCGATTACATCACTATCCAGATTCAAACAAGCGAGTTTGATCCCAGCTTCGGAACTTTGGTAAACGGACCTGTTGTGACTTACACGGAGTCTTTCAAGAATTGGGAGAAGACCGACTTCAATCGAGCTGCGATTGAGCCCTATCTCACCAGACTTAGACGTCAAGCTTTGCAGCTATCGACAAAACCTAAAATTTGAGGTGTCGTGTTCGACCTTGGGAACTCCACGCCAAGTCGATCAGATTTACCTCGATTTCAACAACCTGAATTTGACTTCGTAACGATAAAACTCAATGTTGCGAGTAACCGAAAGGGCTCTACGAAGATTAAGGTCGTCGTCGAGACCAATTATTGCCCCGGCGACAGCTTGTTCCTCGTTGGCGATGAGTTCGGCGACGTAGCCCATGTACCGTTGAATTTGCCCAACAACCACATCACTTACCCGACCGCGCTTTAGCTCTACAACGAGAAGTTCCTTGCCGTCTTTCCTAATTGCAAGAATGTCTATTCGCCCCGTATCGGTGGGGTATTCGATGCCGACTCTCTGCCCCTCATCTTCAAAGATGTCGTAAGTCTTTCCAATATCCGTACTTGCCCAGTTAGCGACGAGGAACTCCTTGAGCTGAGACTCTAAAGCGAACACCAAATCGTCTTCAATGGCCTCTGTTGCGTGAAGATCGAACTTCGTTTTGGATGAAATCAAGCTCTCAAGCTCGGCTGCGTACTGGGTTATCTCACTGCTGGTTCCCACCGAGCCTGTAGATCGCCTGAGCTCGAGGCTCATTGTTGATCTTTCGATGATATCTGGATACCAAGTCACTTTTCGGCGGTGAGGCAGATTCATGCCAGGGGCATAGATGTAATCGCTAACGACTTCGCCGACATAGTACTGACCCTTGCCATTTGGGCTTAGGACGATATCGCCTTGTTTTATCCCTTTTGCCACGGTCCAAGTGAAGCCACAAGACAATCCAGCGGCGACTCTCGACTTACCAGGATTCTCCGCTAGGTAAGTTTCAATAAACTCCTTGTTGAAGTCTCTCCAACTGTCAGGCAAGCGAGTGGACAAATCTATCCCTGCGAACCAGTCAATCCCTATAAAGCCACCTTCGCGAGCCTCGGGGGCAAATATGCTGGATCTTCCCAGCATGATTCTGAAGTACCTTTTCACGATTCCCCTAATAGTTCTCTCGGATGTATGCATAGGCGCGGTCGAAAAGCTCTCCGGCTGGCGGCAGCCCTGAATTTCTGAGAATCAGACGCAGCTCTTGCCTGACAGTTCGGTCACCTGGGTGCGAAGTCTGCCAACCAGTTCCGCGCACCGGCTGCACAAGACCGTCAACCAGCTCCACGACATTTTCAATCACGAGAGGCACCCCTGAAGGTTTGTATTCTTCAAAAATCTGTGTGAGAGCCCCCTTTCGAGGATCGATAACCTTGATCTCACCCAAACGCCCCTCATCATCAGCTCTCTCGGCCTCAAGTAAGTCTTTTGCCAACTCCAATAGGTGCCGAAGGAATTCCACACTTTCTGCTGCGCTTGAAATCCGACTAAGGCGAAGCAACTCGAGCCTCTCCGCCAGTGATTTCCATACTCGCTCGCCATCAGTACCTGCGACTCGAGTCTTTATTCTCTCTTCTAATCGCTGCAGGACCTGGAGAGCGGTTGGTGCTGGTTGTCCGATCTTAGGCGGCTCTGGAAAAAGACCGTTGTCACGAAGTGCTTCAAGAACCTCTGCATCCATCGCGACCTTATCTAACTTGTCTCCATCGATCGTTATCCCCGTGAGATGCGTGTGGACAATTTCCATTGTTTTTGCGCCTAGTTTTTGCCATAGCAAAAGGTCCGCGGAGTTGTTAGGTGCGATCGATGAGTACACCCTTGCCAGGAATCGGTAGTCTTCCTCGACTGGGCGCAATTTGGTGTTTGGCCATAGAAACTCGAACAAGCCTTGGCATCTCATGAATTGAGCCGCGAAATCCTCCCGCTTTGGAATAGTGTCCAAAATTTGTTGAGCGTCGTGTATTTGACTGAATATCGGCCCATCCTTATCCACGTGCTGAAATCGCAGCAGAGTTGATGCAATCTCGGCAGACAATTCGCCCAGCAGGGTTTCAACATCTTCCTGATTCTGTCCAGGTTTCATAGATGCTTTAGTCGATAGAGCTTTTGCGAGTTCTTTGCCAAGACCTACATAATCAACAATCAAGCCATGAAGCTTCTGCTGACCGGTAATTGGGTTTGTCCATCGGCGATTCGTGCGGCAAACAGCCTGGAAGAGAGTGTGTGCACGAAGAGGTTTATCTAGGTACATCACGCCTTCGATAGGGGCGTCAAAACCAGTTAGAAGTTTTGCGGTGACGATCACAAACTTGAGCGGATCATTGATGTCCCTAAATCGATCCTTGACCCTAGCCTCTTGCTCATTGTCAAGGTTCCACCTGTCCCATTCTTGGGGGTCGTCCTTAACCGTCGTCATTACCACAGTCGCCTCTTCCCCTTGCTCAAGAAGGGCTGAAATCGCATCGTAGTAGGCGACACATGTTGCTCTGTCGTAGGCAACGACTTGAGCTTTCAGTCCGAGTGGGGCGATACGTGACCGGTAATGACTGACTATGTCCTTGCACACTGCTTCTATGCGTGCATTGTCTCGAACCACTGTGGACACGTGCGAGGCCCTAGCCGCAAGCTTTCCACGCTGCTCTTCGGTGAGGCCCTCCTCGTCAGCCAAAGCATCAAAAGCGGCTTGGAGGTCCTCTCCATTGAAGTGGAAGTTGACCATGCGAGTCTCAACGTGCACAGGCAGCGTTGCACCATCGTGAATTGAGCGTTCGACTGAGTAATGGTTCAGTGCACCATTCGGATCATCTAGGTCACCAAACATCGCAAAAGTGTTTCTATCGTCTGTTGCGATGGGTGTTCCAGTCAATCCAATGAACTTGGCATTTGGCAGCGCCTCTCGCATGTCAAGACCGAGGCGACCTTCCTGAGTTCGGTGTGCTTCGTCGACCATCACAACGATGTTGGAGCGATCGTTTAACAATCCCGCTTCGGCGAATCTAAAAATTGTTGTGATGATTACTCCGCGAGCATCGTTTTTTAGCAGTTGCCTGAGTTCTTCTTTTGTCTCTGCGGACTTGAGGGAACTAATTCCAACAGATCTAAACTCCGCCTCGGTTTGTTGAATGAGCTCTAGGCGGTCTAGAACGACAACAATTGTCGGTGCGTCTAGTTCGTTCTCGTGTCGCAACTTCGCGGCCGCGTAAGCCATGGCAAACGTCTTGCCGGAGCCTTGATGGTGCCATATCAAACCTTGTTTCTTTTTTGGGTCTCGACACCTTGCCACTATGGCATCAACGGCCTCGACCTGAGGATATCTAGGGATGACCTTTGTACGAACCGCACCGTTAGAAGTGCGACGAGAGGAGAACAGCGTGAAATAACGCAAGATATCTAGGATCATCTCAGGCGTAAGAAGCAATTCCGCAGACCTCAACATATTCGGTAGGCCTGGCGGCATGATGTCATCTGCTGTGGAGGACCAGTTCAACCAAAGCTCAGGTGGCTGGCCAACGGCGCCGTATCTGAATTCACGTCCTTCAGATGCGAAAGACAAAACGTTAGGCACGAAAAATTCAGGAGTCTTTTTTTCGTAAGCGTTATGAATATCTGTCGCGCCATTAAGCCAGGAAATGTTTTTGTCTTTTGGCGTTTTCATCTCACCTACAACAAGCGGGAATCCGTTAATCCACAGGACAATGTCGTATCTGCGATGTTCGCGACCAACATGAAAAGTCGCCTCAGTTGTCACGCGAAGTATGTTGGATTTTGGATTCTGAAAGTCAATGAGATTAACCTGCACATCTCTATCGGTGCCGATGTACTTTATCGTTCGACGTCCGCACAACCAAGCCACAAATTCTTCGTTGGATGAAACAAGACCATCATTTCTTACGCCTAAAAGCACAGCTCGGAGCTTTGCCATAACTTCTTCAGCTCTTGAAGGGGCTTCTCTAATTTCGGGGTTCAGAGATTCCAAGCAATCCAGCAAATCGTCAGTAAGTAAGACGCTCTCAAAAGGGCGAAGTAAGGATTCGTCGTCAGAGTACTTCCAGCCCAATTTCGAAACGTGGTCGGCAAGGCCCATCTGCACCATTTTCTCATCCGCATGTTTTTCGAACAGAGAGGTCACGATTCAGCCCTCCTTCAATGCGTCGTAACTAGTTGGGATTTCATGCTCTCCGCTTAACAAGTTTTGTAACAATGAGGCGCGAAGCTTTCGGGTGGCGGTCAGAGCCAGAGTGATGTTTCTTGCCACTAAATCCATTTGCCTCATCAAGTTCCCAATGGCCTCTTGGTGTTTATACGATGGCAAAGAAAGGGGGAAGTCTGAAACATCTGATGGTCGAACAGCCGGATAACTAGATCCGGTAGAACGGCGAACCAAGTGTTCAATGAATGCTTCGGAGGTCACTATTGTCCATGCGAAAAATGGAGAGAGCACCCCAGGGATCGATCTAATTACGCAAAAGCCAGTGGAAGCGACTTCTCCATCGAATTCTGCCTCGACAATTGCGAACCCCTTCAAATAAGGTCGGACCGTGGACACCAAAATGTCATTTTCCCTAACGATTCTCCTGGCACGACCTGGAGCTTTCGAAATGCTCATGGGTTCTATGTCCTTGTCAATACCGGAATCAAAATGAACGGATGACAGATCCACATATCTGATCATTCTGTCCGATTGGAGATCTTTGAGAACTTCAGGGTTTAGTTTTGCGACTTCTCCTAAAGTTGTCTCAGCCCAGTCATTCTCAGCGGCAACTAATAGATCACGCGATACAGCAATTCTTGAGTCTCTAATGGCACACAGTTGAAGCTCAAGGGCGTCTATGTAATTGTCGACCGACGAGATCAGATCAACGATCCTCACCTGATTTTCAATTGTGGGAATGCGCAGTTCCATGTTCTCCATGGCATCGGGCGAAACGTGCGGAACAGTAGTCCCTCGGCAGGTTTCCTTGATGTAGCTGGCTTTTGAGGAAACAAGCAAAGTCAAAAACTCTCGATTTACATCGTCTTTAATGGGAGTAACACGAGCCATTGTTGATGATACGACGCCGTCCTTCGAACGGAACAGGTCTCCGGCTCCAGCGCCATCCCAAAGAATTAGACAGTCCCCCTCTTGAGCTATCAAAGCGCTTTCTGGATTCTCGATCCAAAAGTCAGGCTTGCCCGTCCTGAGGTATCCCGCAGTCAAATAAGGCAGCCCCTCGCCCACATCATTTTTCTCTTTTGGAAGTTTGCCTTTTTGGGCTATTGCCACATCCTTGAATTTATGGGTTACCCAACCGTCACGCATAGCCGGCAGCCCTGAGACGTTCAAGCATTGTTTTTTCGGCAATTGCCAACTCGGCTCTCGCTGCCTCTAGATCTGATAACGCAACCCTTACATCTATAACCGCCGCGTCTTCAGCCTTCAGGTATCGACCGAAGTTCAGATCCCAATTGTTGTCCCTGACTTCACTTAGCGGTACCAGACGAGTCGCAATGTCGGGTCTTTCAGAATTGCTTGAAGACCTGTAGGTCTCAAAAACGTCCTCTACGTCTTGAATAGTTAGAAAGTTCTGCGCCTTGCCCTTTTTGAATCGTTTCGAACTGTCAATAAAGAGAATCTGATCTCTGCGCTCTTCGGCCTTGGATGACCTGAAGATTAGTAGGCATGCTGGGATCGTAGTTCCATAGAAAAGGTTCGGCGCGAGCCCAATTACTGTTTCCAGCAAGTCAGATTCAATGAGGTGCTTTCTAATTGCCCCTTCAGCGCCGCCTCTAAAGAGCACCCCATGTGGCATGACGACGCCCACGCGGCCTGTCTCTGGCTTCATGGATGCCAGCATGTGCTGAATCCAGGCAAAATCTCCATTGTTCTTAGGAGGTACGCCTCCAAGAACGCGATTGTGAGGATCATTTGCCCATTTGTTTGCGCCCCAGTCCTTGAGGCTAAATGGCGGGTTAGCTACTACCACGTCAAATTGATCAAGTCTTCCCTTCGAATCGACAAACTTAGGGTTGTTCAAGGTGTCTTCGCGACGAATTTGCGCGTCTTCCACCTCGTGAATCAGTAAGTTCATGCGTCCGATTGCCGCGGACGTTTGGTTGACCTCTTGACCGTAAAAACGCATTCGTTGTACGGATCCGCCCGATTGCTTAATTTCCGTTGCAGCTTCGATTAGCATTCCCGCGGACCCGCAAGCTGGGTCATAAATTGAGTCCGTAGGTTGAGGGCCCAAGATTCGGACCAACAAGTGCACGACTTCACGAGGAGTGAAGAACTGCCCGGCGCTGGTTGCACTTTCATCTGAGAAGCGCTTCAGAAGGTACTCATACCCTCCACCAAGAATGTCATTAGATACCTTGCTCGGAGAAAGGTCCCGCTGACTGAAATGAGAAACTAGCCTCTCCAACCGTTCGGGTGGCATTTTTTCGTGGTCGGCCCAGGGGGCATTGCCAAAAATCTGAGCTAGACGAGTTGGATTTGCCTCTTCGATTTTCTGCATGATCTTTTGAGTGACAATGCCGTGATTTTCAGCAGCTCGCCTCAGGTCTGACCAGTGGCAACCGTCAGGTATTTGAAAAGTGTGAAAATCTGCCGCCGTTTCGGAATCAATTTCGAGGCCGAAAGCATCTATCGCCGCAGCCTGCTCCTCATCCCAGGTGTCACTGAGACGCTTTAGAAACAAAAGTGGGAAAACGAAGTCACGGAAATTTGCGGGATCCACTGGCCCTCGGAGTATGTTTGCGGACTCCCACAGCCAAGATTCGATTTCTTGCTGGCTCAGCTGGCTCATCTCGTCAGTCCTCCTGTGAAACGGAAGTAGTCATTGACCAATGGCTACCCGCGCGAAGGACTCGATTTCGAGGCGCATCTGACTTGCGACTCATACATGCTATGGCCAATGCTTCCCCTATTCGATTGCAACCATGTCGAGTCTACTTTCAAGGTGAGACAATGACTTTTTTCGCCTCTTATAAATCTACAAATTGGCCGATTTGATTTTCCTGCGATAGTCGACTTGAGCCTTGACTGGGCGTTTGGAGAGCTGAACGGGCTGCACAATCTCAAGGACTTTTGGCGTGATGGCCTCAGATGTTTCACCAGACATGCCTTGGAGGATTGGCTCTGGGGATACGTAATCTTCTAACGCCTGAATTGCCCTCTCATTGAGACCGCGCACGTCAGGGGCATAGATCCTCTTGGTAATCCCTATGTCTGAGTGGCCCATGGCTTGCGACACAGCCTCGATTGGAGCTTTACCCTCTAGCGCTAGAGTCCCGAATGTGTGCCTAATGTCGTGAATTCTTATTCGACGAATATTGTGCGAATCCAGGAATCTATAAAAGAAGTTGCGATTGTTGGCTTGGTAAACACCTGTTCCAACTGCAGATGTGAAGACCATGCCGGATTCTGTCCAGTTTGTTCCAGCCTGAAGCTTCCTAACGGATTGCATCATCTTGTGGCGTTCAAAAGAAGCGAAAAGTCGCGGTGAGATCTGAAGTTGGCGAATGCTCGATTTTGTTTTAGGGTCCGAGAGTGTCAGACGGACAACTCCTCGGCCAGTCTCCGTTTCACGACGTTCGTCTTTGAGCGTTAGCTTTATAGCGAGGCTTCGCTTTTCAAAGTCCACGGCGTCCCACTTGATCCCAAGCGCCTCTCCATGCCTCAAGCCGAGCAAGAGGCACAGGTGAAGAAACAGGTCCATTTCCGAACCTTCCGCAGCTCTGAGTGCAGCGGACGCCTCTTCTTTACTCCATGCCTCGCGCACTTGGGTTTTCTCCCCGATCAACCGGCGGACTTTTTCAGTGAGTTCGACTGGATTGCTGGCGAGAATTCCTTGTCTAACTGCATGCCTGCAGATTTGACCGAGAACAGCGCGAGCGCTGTTTACGGTTGATGTCCCCAATCCGGACTGCAGAAGGTTATTGATCCAATCATTTACATCTCTGTATTTGAGATCAGCAATCTTTTTTCGCCCCAAGTAGGGAACAACATACTTCTTGAACAGCCATTCATATCCTGATGATGTGGAAGGTCTGACCGTGTTCGGCTTTACATGTCTCGCCCAGTACCGACCGAATTCGGCTATCGTCTGTCTATTTTGCTGAGTCAAAGTGCCTTGAGATTTTGATGCATTTAACTGTGCTCGGATTCTCCTGGCATCTTGTAGAGAGTGCGCTGTGCGGCGAGTAGTTATTGGTTTCCCGTCAGATTTGCGCCCGGTTACTATCTCTACAAACCAAACCTTTTTCCCAGCGTGACTCTTACCCTCAAAAATCGATCCTTCTCCGTATGCCATCAGAAACCTACTTCCCGCATACGGGATTCCCTCTGCTGTCGGGTAATGAACCTCTTTATCTCCGACTCAGTGAAACGGACTGATGAACCGATGTGAATGGGTTCTATTTGGCCAGCTGCAATTAGTCGGTAAACAGTAGCTCTGGATACGCCAAGAAAAGTGCACAGGGACTTTATGTTGAAGAGATTGCTTTCCATTTCTTCCAACCATTTCTCCACAGCCCCTTCTCTGTAGTTCTCATTGGGACGACATGAGTCGAGCTGAATCAGGTTGAACCAGCTAGTTGGATATTTGAGCACCCTGAAAAGCCCGCCCAAGGTGGGGCGTCGGCGTGTTGCTATGAAATCGGCCGAAGATAGGCAAATTAGGTTTGAATTACTGAGTGAATTACTGAGCATGAAGCGTTCCTCTCCTATTTGGAGTGCTCAGATTTCGCTTCTATTTCTCAGACGCCCAGTAAAACTCTGGGTTACGCACGATTGGTTCAATGTGCGCTTGGAGGGACTCGAACCCCCAACCTTCTGATCCGTAGTCAGATGCTCTATCCGTTGAGCTACAAACGCTTGGGTAACGAGGAGAGAGTCTATCGGATTTCTCGATTTGGCAAAAGCCTAGATTTCCCAGTTGATTGATTTTTAGTTGTTTGCGATCACAAAAGTTCTAGTCGATTAGCTCGAACCAGACGATCAATCTGTCGTTACTTGAGTTGCCCACGGTACAGGTCTGCAGGGTTAGCAGTGAGCCCGACTTCGGCTTCACGGTTAGTCCGGTTGGGTTCGGTGA
>JACCDN010373206.1_pt1 | contig 11295 bp, 6 predicted proteins | sample 7441691 | NCBI WGS metagenome assembly JACCDN01 (sample SAMN15323439, study PRJNA562643) | freshwater metagenome | isolation source: river surface water | place: USA:Blue River Watershed | collected 2017-08-16
ATTTAGACAAGCCATTAAAAAGCCATACTCTCATGCAGACTATTGCTCGCGCTAACCGCGTTTATCTCGGAAAGGTAGCTGGCCAAATTGTAGATTACATTAATATCTTTGGTGCGCTACAGCATGCTTTGGGTTTATACGGTGGCGGTGTTGCGGAAGAAGGCGCTGCTTATCAAGTTGATAGCCCCGCAAAAGATAAACGTGAATTGCTGGCTGCCTTAGGGCAAGCAATTGATGAGCTGCTATTATTTTTAAAATCTACAAAGATTGATTTAAATACAATCATCAAAGCACCGGCTAGTGACTTCACAAAATTAGATCTGTTAGACCAAGCCAGCGAAACACTTCTTGATCCAGACAATAAAGTTCAATTCACTGCCTTTGTTCGTCAAATCAATCGCATTTTCAAAGCCATATTGCCAGATGATTCCGCCACACATTTTGTTCCTACACGAATTGCAATTAACGTTATCTATGCACAAATGTGCCAGAAGTCGGGCATTACGATCGATGATGAAGACGTACTAGAGGTAGTTCGTACGCAGGTAAACGAGTTGTTGGATGAAGCCATCTCCACCATTCAAATTAAAAGTAACCTACCTGAGCCGATTAATATTGCTGGGATTGATTTTGATGCCTTGGCAGAAATGGTAGCGGCAATAACAGCACCAAAACAATCAGATGCAGAACGTTTGAAAAATATCATTGAGCGAAAATTGCAACCAATGCTATTGAAAAATAAAGCGCGCCAAGACTTACAGCAGAAATTTCTTGAACTCGTTGAGCAATATAATTTAGGTGCTTACACTGCTGAAGAGTTTTTCAACAAGCTCAAAGACTTCATTAAAGACATGAGTCATGAAGAACAACGTAACGTTCGTGAAGAGTTAACCGAAGAAGAGCTAGCTATATTCGACCTCATGACGCAAGCGGTTCCTTTATCAGAAAAAGAACGTAATGAAGTAAAGCGCATAGCCAAGGCGTTAATTGAACGTATTCAAGATATTTTAGTTATCGATTGGAGAAAAAAGCAACGCACCAAAGCCCGTGTACGAAACGTCATTGAAGAAATTTTGGATGAGCTGCCGGATGTTTATGATGATATCGCTTGGCCGAAAACCTGCTCAGAAGTATTTTTTCATATCATGGAAAAATATCCTGGGCAGGGTGTGCAAGGAGTTTATAGTTAAGTGACTGAATCACTACGCAACGAGCTTGCCCTGTATCTTTGCAACTGCAATATTCGCAATAGTGCCTGAATTAAACTCAACCGCATCATCCACAATCCCATCCGAGAAAATGATTCCACCCTCTGCCATGCGCGATGTAAGTGAAAAGTGGTGCGACGGTTCAATCTTGCCAAACACCAACGATGTACCCGTTGTCTGTGATGGGAATGGTTCGCGCACGCAATAGCATAGCTGGCGAGAATCCCACGGCATTTCATATAGCTGATTTGATCGCGAATTAGCGATCGCAGTTGCGCCAGTCACTAAACTGCGCAGCCAACCGGTTGAACCTAATCCCGTTGACACCAAAACACCTGATGAAGATTGCACTTCACGTTGCCCGTTGTACTCCAATTCATAGCGGGCAGAGATGGGAAGCTTAGGGCCAATATATAAATCATTTACCGCCAACAAGGTTTGGCCATCGTTCAGTTCCGCTTGCGCCATGGTCACAGCTTTTGCCGAAAAGCGATTATTTAATACCGCATTTAATATGGTATTTATATCAGCCAACTTAAAGGGTAACAGCTGACCATCAAAACGGTGCGGTGCAGGATTGATCGCGATTAACGGCTGGCCTTTTAGATACTTCAGTGTATTTGCTACTAATCCATCCTGACCAGCAACGACCACAAGGTCATCTGGACCAAACAAAAAGTTAGGCAAAAAGCTGCGCTCTAATAACTGCACGCGCCCATAAATCTTCAGGACACTTTCAATTTCAGAGAGGGCGAGTTTTAGTTCGCGATCTTCATCCAGATAATCCGCAAAATTATCGCCACGGCTCTTGATATAAAAACCCGCTTGATCGCGGGTGTTGTGTCTGCGAATCAATCCATCCAACCGCGTTTCGCGGTGGATGAGAATGATTTTTCGCTCAGATAAGCGCTCCATCATTAATCCCTTTGTAACAAGCCGCCTAGGAAGTCAGGTGTGATATTTAATTGGCCGATATTGCTTGAGTTGGTCGCCAAGCTTTTGAATGCTTGCGCAATAATGACATCTGGCTCCATACCACCTGCTGCAATCGCTTCAAACAACTTAGGATCTATTTTGTTTAAGGCTTCCATCATTTTTTCGACAGTGTAAGCCTTGGCTTCACCTTGTTTGCGCTCATTGCCGGTAGCAAGATCCACCAACTCTTGGCGCTTGGTTTCCAGACTCACTTGGGCGTCCATTTCTTCTTTGCGAATTAAGCGCTCTTTTTCTTTAACAGAACGCTCAGCTTCCATTTTGCTTTCTCGTAGTTCGCGCGTTTTAGCTTCTATCGCCAACTCGGTACGCAATTCGTTTTCTTTAATGGCACGCTCTTGTTCGATGGCGGCATTACGGCGAGCATAGGTTGCTTCGTCCGCTTCACGTAACAATGATTCACGTACAGAGGCTTCTAGCGCACGAGACGTTTCAGGCGCAGGCCGAAGTGCTTGAATGGCGAGATCCACCACCTCTACACCTAATGACACAAGAACATCCGAGTGTTTTAATTGCTCTCTCACTTTTTCCACAAGGCTGCGTGATGCGGTCAGTGCATTGCGCAATGGCATTTGCTGAATCTCTGCACGCATTAACACTTGAACCAGATTTAAAATACGGTTTGACAGCTTATCAGGATCCTTTGATGCGTAATCTTTTGCATTGTCGGCCAATGAAAAGTTCATCATGACCGCCAAGCGAGGCGCATCGGCTACGCGATACACCAACTGCCCTTGAATGGTCACTTCCTGAAAGTCAGCTGTTGTTTCCTTCAGCATGAAAGGCGCATCTTGGCTGGCGATAGGAATTGCCACCAACGATGTACTTGGAGCAAAGTAGAAAAATGATAAGCCAACACCTTGCTGCTTAATCGAACCTTTGTGATAACGAACCACATAGGTTGTAGGCTCTGCTTTGTAATAGCCAATGTTAAACATGGTTTTCTCCTTGTTGATAATTAAGCCTTAAGGGCTTGTTGGCGAACTTGATCTAATGTGTATTCGGTGACCACTTGGCCATTGTTGAATACCGTCACTAATTGATTGTCTTCGGCGGTGATTGTATTACGTTGTACCGTTTTGAATTGACCGTCTTCTTTTACCAACGCCAAACGACCTTTTTTAGAACGCTTGCCCTGGTCAGTAATAGGGTCTTTGTAAACATCTCTCCATTCACCCTTAATGCAGATGGCAGAAGCTTTCATCGCAAACCTTTGCGTATCGCGATTCACTTTTTGCAACAGCTCGCCGCCCATACCAAAAGCAACGTTATCGGCGCTCAAGCCGCGTTTTTTCATCTCAGCCAAAATATCTTCTATCGCAGCAGCACAAACACCATCACCTTGGATCAAACGGACACAAGCAGGTAACACTTTGTAGCCCTTGGTGTTAGTGGTGTAACCAAATTTAGCCATCAAACGTTCAATTGCTTCAGGAACAATTTCAATCGGTTCTCCAGAATCAGGGCGAATGACCAAAGTACCGCCAGTGTTTTCAACTTGGGCTTTTAATTCACCACCCCACAGGTTGTCGATAGCATTCCAAATATCGTAAGAATCGCTGACTACGGCAACCAACTTATCTTTGCCACCAAATTGCTTCAGCATATTGGCGTATGCAGCGGTTTCGCCATCACGACCCCAGCTGGTAATGGTGCTGTGTTCTGCAGCTGGAATAGAGAAGCCTGCCATGTTTGCACCGTAATAACGGCGTGCTGCCAACAGACCAGAGAAGCTGTCGGTACCCATAAAGTTAACCAAGTGCGCTAAAGAACCGATTGCTGTAGTTTCTTCAGAGCTTGCGCCGCGAGCGCCAAAGTCGTGAAGCTTGAATGGCAAGCCATTCAGGTTATCAGCGGTCTCCTCCAAGTAACGGGCAATAATGGTGTGGCAGGTTTTAGATACGGTCGCGACAGTCGTTGGATACCAAATAGCGCGCAATAAGGCCGTTTCGATATAGCTGGTTAACCAAGGGCATGCTGGGTCAGTGTTAATTACTTGAACCATAACATTACCTGTGGGCACTACAGTGCCTTCTGGCACAGCTTCAATGTGCAAAGGTAAAAAGCCATTGTGTGTATTGAGGATATGTAACCAGCCTGCACGATTAAAGGGTACACCGTGCGCTGCACAAAGCTCTTCAGCCTCGTCGATATCTGCCAGAGTAATTGGCTTAGTCAGGTATTGTTTGATGAACATCTGCAAGCCAAAGAATACTGTCGCAGGATAAACACCACCGCGAGATTCAATATAGCTAGAGACATATTCAGCACCTTCAGGGTACTGAACGAAGTGAGAGGTTTTGTAAGAGTCAGTATTAAGAATCAGATTTTGCATGATGGAAATCCTCCAGTCATCAGGGTTAAACACCGGTCTATCCAGTGTTGTTGTAGGGTTTTGATTAGCTTACTGAAGGCAGTTCATGCCTCCACGGATATATAGTGTCAAATGGCCACTATGTTGTCAATTAAAATAAGTGGCTAAATGCCACCTATTTTAATTGTGAAGGATTTTTGGAGGGTCAATACAGTTGTAGAGGCATTTTACTGCACTTAAGTCGGTGATTAGCGCGCAGAAAGTCTTTAACTAATTTGTCCTTGTTAACCATAAAAGTTGACGGTTTAAATCACACGAGTTTCAGCGAGAAATCTGTGCAACTTTGTATTGCCTTGCAATAACAAGTAGAACCAGCGCAAACATGAGGAGTATTAAGGAAGATGGTTCTGGTACATCTGTAGCGGGCTCTTCATCTATAACCGGCTTGGCGAACAACTCCAGATTGATATCTATCCCATAGACTCCATCAATATAATTGCCATTATTTGAGTAGACCTCCATTTCACCAATAGTAAATTGCCAATAGTTGCCATTAATGGAAATGAGCGAAAATGGATTAAAGTCCAAGACTTCATCAATGGAACTGACTACCCCAGCCTTGTTCATTACGGCAAGAACTTGAACAGTTCCGTCATTCCATTGAGTGATCATCAAGGGGCCGGCATTTAGGCTGCCCATTTTTGTATCAAATGCTTGCTCAGGCAAATGTAGTTGAATCCCATTAAAGATGGTGCCTGCCACTGCTACATTCGCTAAAGTCATTGTGATGATAACCATCATCAAGGAAAGTAATGCTCTCAAAGTGTCTTCTCCTTTTTTGAGAAATCGGGCGAAATTGCCGCTCTCGGCAGTATATATTACTCAGCAACACGATAGCTGACTGTTCATAAACCTCATTATAATTTTTGATTAATCATCCTCTTTTTCCTCCATGAATCTGGCCGCCAAGCAACCCATGCGCCCCGAATAATCAGTACAAGAGAAAAAATGATAACCGGCTCTGGTGATGTTTCGTCTGGCGCTATAACAAAGGCGATATACAACCCAAGCAGTGCAACCAGAATTCCTCCTAAGCGAATAGGCCAGTAGCTGTTTTTAGGTGGAATAATCGAAATGCTATTTTCTGCAGTAGAATTTTCTTCTGCTATTGAAGTTGCTTTAAATCTTTCAGGATCTATAGGCTCGTTGCGAGTGCTCATAGTGCCATCGCTATGAATACGATCATAACTTGAGCCACATTTGCGATGATCGCTGTCTACATCCAAATATTCGCCGCGCTCATCTTTACCCCAAGCAACATCAATTGACCATGAGGTAAAACCATCGACACCATCATCCAAACTTTCACATGACTTGCGATTCACAATTAAGCTTTGTGGTAACTCAATTCCCCAATAATCAAATTTTTTGGCAAAAGCCTTTTCAATAAGTGGCAGCGCACCAAATTGCTCTGAGCAAGTTAAAAATTGCCAAGTCTTTCCATAAGGCGCAGGTAAAATGTCTGTTGCGTTTCTTTCAGCATGAACATGAGGTAATACACCTTCACCTTTCTCAGCATAAAGCGCTACAAATATGGCGGGGATATTTTTTAGTAAAACACCCTCACGAGTTCTCGCATATATTTCTAGAACAACCGCCATAGCTGCTGGCTGATAATAATTAGAGCCGCACAACTCATGCTGACGATTGGTGGGAACAACTGAGACAGATTCTAGCGACCAATAATTACCGGCATCTTTTCCTGAAAACTCTGGCAAATAATTTTGCCAAGGTGGATCAGGCAATGTATGAACATCGGGTTCACGCCATTCGGCCTCCGCATTTCGTACACCTATACTATGCACATGTTTTATGTCCATTCTACTGAAAAACTGTGCAGAAATTCTTAAACCAAATTGCGCATTAAACGGCGCTCGCGTGTGATCTTTCGCTTGTAGCACCAAGACAGGTGATTGAAAACTATCTTCACCCCAGCAGGCTGCAAGCGGCACACCCAACCAAGGGCGAAAAACTTCTCTCAGTTGTTTTATTCCTACACCGTATAGCGGGTTAGGTGACACGTTAATGTGCAAACCGGGTGGTTTATAAGTTGGATCCCACTCGCCTCCAAACAATAAATTATTTGCCGCGCCAACTACGTGTTCGAATAGACGGGTTGAATCAAAGACTTTTTCGTTCAGTAATTCAAAAATCGCTTCGGCTTCTGGTCGTGCAGCATTATCCTTTAGCTCTTGAGTTGATAATTGCTGGTAATTACCTTGCAAGTATTCGTGCTCGCAGCTAATTAATACAGCGCGAATGGCCATTAAAATGCGGCCTAAATGGTTCCTGCCTTTGCCATTATTACCCTCACCCCAGTATTTATGTGGGTCAAATGAAGCAATTAAATATTCATTGTTAGTATTCAGTAATTTCTCTATTAATTCCCAATTTCCACTTAAACAAAACTTAGCCGCGACAGCTCGCAACATAATATATACAGGGTGTGCAGCGCGCTTTTTGCGGTAGGGTTTTCCCTCTGGCAATTTTGCAAGCTGCCTTGCTTCTTGTGCTGTGGCTGCGCAACCAATGACTTTTTCATACGCAGTGCCAAAATAAACATCGGCTTGATAATAATGTTCTGCCGTTTTCCACGGCAGCTCTTCGCGCATAAAGGGTGCGACAAACCCATTACTTAAAAAGTGGTCATCACCAAAACAACTAAAACGTAAACCTTTTTTGAAAGACGAGGGTATGCATTGCAAATCACTCCAAGCAACACCTATTACTTTGTCAGGGTATTGACTCAATTCAGTTACAGGGGCTTGCACACGCAAATCAAAGCAACTTAAGCCGACTGGGTAGCTTGTATAAATGACGCCCTCATCGCCAGCTTTTATATCAAATATGCCGCTAGGTTGATCGCGCAATATTTTAACGCGCATGCGTAATACCCCTGCGTCGGATAACTCTAATTCCTGCACATTGCTTTCAAATACATTCTCTAGCCCAGAAAGCGATTCAGCATTTTTTGCATGCTCAACGATATAGCGTTTACGCTGGCTATAGTGGTGAGCAATAGCTTCTACTATTTTTTCTTGATCGGTTTTATTGACCGTAATCCAACCGCCACGCCGATGAGTAATGTAGTCTTCATACACCATTAACCATTGCTGCTCCGTTACAAATGGCCCTGCGATTTCATAATCATGTTGATCGTGTGCGGTTAAACGAAATGCACTCCAGCTTGAATCTTCATGCTGAACCGCAATACACTCGGCAGAATTCCAGTCCACCATTTTCCATTTTGGTTGAATGACAAATTCACCTTGGGTATTGATAACACCCCACTGGTGTGCCGCTACACTTGCTTTAGCAAGGCCACGATAAAACAAGCCTACCGCTACGAAGGTTGTCTTAATTACAAGCTCGTCAGCTTCATTTATAAACCCCCACAGCAACGTGTTAGGGTCTTGCACTGCAAGCAGGCTATTAGATTCCGAATAAATAGCAGACCAACGCAAGGGCAATATTTGCGCAAGATTTTTAGGTTGGTAGGTTTGTTCGTTCCAGCGCAGCACATCCACACGGTAGGGCAGTTGCGTATCGGCGTAGGTAAGGAAATAGGAATTAATTCCCCATGAGCCAATCAGCGCCTTGGTACCCTGTGGATTTATTTGCTGCAAATTAGAGGTAATAAGGTCACAGAGTGCCACACCGTGCTGAGTTAATTGTAGGTCTGTAGCGGCTTCATATACACAGCTACCCTGTTTGGCTTCAAGGTGAATATATTGCGTATCACTCAACCATTTTGCGGTTAAAAATTCTTTGCCCGTTTCCGCATCTACAACAATATCGCTCAGCGTTGCAAAACGAAATATTCTATTTTGATTAAATAACGTACACACATTATTGTTATCAATACGCACTAGACCTAAAAAGCCAAAAGAATCTTTTACTGTGCCCCATGCGTTGGGCAGCACAATAAATTCATCGGTATTGGTTTTGCAGTGCAGCAAGGCGACTGACTCTAACTGTTCATCACTCCACATCAACGAGAACTGGGGAGAAGAATCTGCAAATAAACGAGCGATAACCTCTTGCTCATTCTCATAGGGGGCGATGTATTTTTCTTTCAGCCGATTGATGAGAGCATCTATCCCCACGTTTGAACTAATTAACTCTACTAATGTGCAGGGTTTAATTTCTGAGCGGATTACTTTGTTAAAGGGTGGCTCCCCTAAAGGTTCATTTGTGCCCGCATGCAAGGATGGAAAAACAATGCGATTTTGTTCAGCATCAACTTCCCCCTTGCTCAAAAATACACGCGCAGAATCCCCCCAATCCGCAGAGCAATATTCTACAAACAATTCCAGCGAATGAAATTTTTCTAAAGCAGCAACAAAGCCCAGTTTCCACTGGGCGATTTGTTCATCGCTATATTGCTCACCAAAACCGTGTGCGTTAGACCGCCACAAGGGGTAGCGGTTGGTTTGGCAGTAGGTGGTTATGGTTTGTTGTAATTGCCAGTATTGATTTAATAACACGAATACTTTCCTTAAGAACTAGCATTGGTACTTCCCCCCCCTTTTAGAGACTAACTGGGACAACAACATAAACCACCCGCGCTACACGCTGGAGACCCAATAGTCTTATCATCTCTTGCGGCAATATTGCAGCCCCCCAGCAATTTCTTTAATAGAGAAAAAGTGAAAAGTTCAAAGTTAATTATCTTGTACGAGACGGAAGCCGCGGTACCTGTCGCCGTAAGTGGCCGTCCCCACATCACGGCTCGCCGAATGCAAGCGGCTTGGATGGGAATCCCAAGCGCCACCGCGCGCCACACGCGACTCGCATTTACCTGAGGTAGCAGCGCTACCATCGGCAGGTGCATTTTTATAAGAGTCTTCATAGCAGTCTTGAACCCATTCACTTACGTTGCCGTGCATATCCAGTAAGCCGAAGCCATTGGGTTTATAGCTACCTACGGGCGCAGTCCCACGAGAATCGCCATTGGCTTTTTTGTAATAGCATTTACTCGCTTCACCGCCGTCATAACTTGCTTTACTGCATTCAATATCATTGCCCCATGAGTACTCAGTGCTCGTTCCTGCGCGGGCGGCATATTCCCATTCGGCTTCAGTTGGCAGGCGGTATTTTTTACCATTTTTTGCACTTAACCATTTTGCGTAAGCCACGGCGTCATCCCAGCTGACATTAATGACAGGGCGGCTTCCTCTGCCCCAACCTTCATCGTCAGGCATATCTAGACCGGCAACGCCTGCATAAGTATCGTACTGAGCAAAAGTGATTTCCGTTTTACTCATGGCAAAACTCTTGATCCTAACTTTGTGTACAGGCTTTTCATTAACTCTACCCTTACCGCTTAAATCGCCCATTTGAAAACTGCCTGCGGGTATAACAATCATATCTATACTTGGAGAAGAACAATTTGCATTACTTACCTTAAGCGTTTCTACAAGCTCTTTATAAGAAACAACACCATCAAAACCGAATCCGTAATCTTTATACCCCACAACCTGAACTGGCAATCCAACGGGCGAATCAATTTTTTCGAACCCTTCATTTACCTCTAGCTTGTTTTCTTCATAATAATTAGCTACTAAGCAGAGGGCAGCAATATCTTCATTAGATATTTTACCTTCTTTCAGCGCTGCAAGTATTTGGTTACCTTTTTTAACCCTGTAATTAACATAACCACTTTTACCTACAACTAAAGGAACAAATGTTTTATTGTCAAAATCTCTATAGGCATTAGCGGACACGGGTTTCATGGCAATGACAACCAATATGATGCCAATAGCTATAGTAATAATTGTCAGCAAAAATACGACCAATTTTTTATTCCAAAGTAATCGAAAAAATAAATAAAGTAAAAATGTAGTAAGTAAAGTCATTACAACTATATTAATTACATGAGGATAGTAATAGTGGGGGCTACCCCAGCTACCTGAATCATATGGCCCATCAAAAAAAGGCATCGGAAGAGAAGGTAATAAGATACCTACAAGAAACAGCACCAGCGATAACAGACTTTTACCTAAGATTTTTAAAAATTTCATATCAACACCTTTTATTAATTTGAAACAGAGAGCGATTTGGTATAAACGACATTCCCACCCGACCGATCCTTAACTGTAAGATTTTTTATTCCAGTTAACTGGGCATTACAGTCCTGCTTAAAGCTTGTCGATGTATGGCCATATGGCAATCCACAATTCGCATTTTCAATCGTGAGAATCGCCGTGCTTGGAACCGAAACACCTGTAATTGTGATTGTCGTTGAAACTCCTTTCTTCAAAGAAGCTGGTGCGAAACTAGAAACCGAAAATGGTGCAGCACTTACTGTTACTGAGTTGTTATACACAACACTGCCACCAGGCTGATTTTTAATTGTGATGGATCTACTTCCGGAAACTATTGGCGTGCAATCTTGACTAAATCCATTGGGTGAATGCCCATAAGGGGTGCCGCAATTTGCATCTGCAATTGTGAGGATTGCGGTGTTAGGGACATCTGTACCAAAAACTAAGATAGTTGATTGCTGATTTTGCATTAAAGCACTCGGTGAGAATGATGTTACAGTAAAGTTTGATGTACTCATGCGCACAAAATTCGCAGACGCTTTTTGTGCCGTCATATTGTCGCTATCAAATGCATCAATTCTTACTGCATAGGTTTGTCCCGCCGTTAAATAGCTCGCCGCTTCTGTACTTGACCAAGTGATCGAGCGTTGTGCACCACTTGCAGCAGAGCCAG
>JACCDN010215374.1_pt1 | contig 11294 bp, 16 predicted proteins | sample 7441691 | NCBI WGS metagenome assembly JACCDN01 (sample SAMN15323439, study PRJNA562643) | freshwater metagenome | isolation source: river surface water | place: USA:Blue River Watershed | collected 2017-08-16
ATCCTAAAGGGTAAAGCCAGATTATTCTACTGGGGAACCTTTTTCCGAGGCTTCACCTTTCGCCATTGAAAATACTACACCTAAGACCAACATGCCAACTATAACAAGAACAGAGATTGTTGTCGGAATATGATAAAAACCAGCAATCGACATTTTTACTCCGACAAACACAAGGATTCCTGCTAGGGAGTATTTTAGATAAGCAAATTTCTCAAGTATTCCGGCCAGAGCAAAATATAATGATCTAAGTCCTAAGATCGCAAAAACGTTAGAAGTGAACACAATGAATGGGTCTGGAGTAATCGCCAAAATCGCTGGAATCGAGTCCACTGCGAAAATAAGGTCAGTGCTTTCAATTAGTATTAACACAAGGAACAACGGAGTGAACTTGCGAACTGATCCTTCCATGATACTGAAGTTGTCGTGATGATAATGAGGTGTAAGTTTAAGATATTTTCTTGCGAATTTTACTACTGGATTCTGCTCTACATCCATGGTTTTATCTTTCTCAAAAAGCATTTTGATACCAGTAAAAATAAGGAATGCCCCAAAAATATAAATCATCCAATGGAATTTTTGAATAAGGGCAACTCCGGCGAAGATAAAAATTAGTCTGAAAACAAGGGCCCCAAAAACTCCCCAGAATAAAACACGATGTTGGTATTTTGAAGGAACAGCGAAATATTTAAAGATAATCGAGATAACAAAAATATTATCCAAGCTCAGCGACTTTTCGATTAAGTACCCGGTGAAAAATTCAACACCAGCTTGCTTGCCAAGATTGAAGTAAACATAGACGTTAAATAATAGTGCCAATGTTATCCAAACGGCTGTCCAAGTCATCGCTTCTTTTACTGAAACTTCATGAGATTTCTTATGAAAGACTCCAAGATCTAGCCCTAACATGACAAGAACTATGAGCGAAAATGCTCCCCATTCAAATATAGTATGCCCAGCTAAAAACGAATCAATCATAAATTTCTCCTTAATTACTTATACGATGAATTTAAGAATATGAAAAAATTATTTCTTCGAATTTCGTCTTCGGTTCTAACGATAGAAGAGAAATGTGGTTAGTCGGCCTTTTCCGGAATAATAACGGATGCCAAAATGGATGTTCCGATAACACCCATAACAATAAGCAGTGATGGCCCTGTGCCGATTTTATAAAAATGCTCAATTAGCATTTTTACCCCAATAAACACGAGAACGACCGACAACGCATAAGAGAGGTATCTGAAGTACTTCACTACTCCCGCGAAAGCAAAATAAAGAGATCTTAATCCTAGAATGGCAAAGATATTAGACGTGTAGGCGATAAAGGAATTTTTAGTTACTGATAAAATTGCAGGTATTGAATCCACAGCAAAAATTAAATCTGTCGTTTCAACAATAACAAGAACCATAAAAAGTGGTGTTGCGTATCGAAGCTTATTCTCCTTAATGAAAAATTTTTCACCATGAAAGTCTTTGGTCATACGCAGATGTTTTTGGCAAAAGCGGTAGACAGGGTCCTCTTCAGGATGAACTTCATTTTCACCAGAAAATAACATTTTTATTCCGGTATAAACGAGGAAAGCCCCAAAAAAGTACATAATAAAATGGAACTCCGAAAGAAGAGCCACGCCACCAAGAATAAAAATGATTCGCATGACAAGGGCACCTAAAATCCCCCAAAATAGTACTCGGTGCTGGTATTTTGGATCGACCTTAAAATAGGTAAAGATCACAGTCATAACAAATATATTATCGACACTAAGGGTTTTTTCGAGGACAAAGCCCGTAACAAATTCCATGGCCTCAATATGACCCATGTACTGATAGATTCCACCGGCAAATAGCGATGCCAAGAAAACCCAAACCATGGTCCAAATCAAGGATTCTTTAACGCCAACGACGTGATTTTTTTTATGAAAAACCCCTAAATCCAGGGCCAGCATAAAAAAAACAAACACATGAAAACAAACCCACCACCAAATACTAACTTGCAATGAAATCCTCACTTGAAATTTTAATCATTATAAACAAACTGATTGAATTGTTAAAAGAGATTCTTTCGAGTATCTTGCTGTCTATATGATAACCCCTGATTTTTCTCCATTTATTGATGAGTTAACAACTTACGGTTTTGCTTACTCTCCAAACCTTTTTTCAGACGAATTTTGTGATCAGATTCTTCTTGAAAGCAAGTCTCTCGATTTCAAAAAAGCCGAAATTGGAAAAGGGCAGACCCAAAGCTTGCATCAAGAAATCAGAAGTGATTTCATTTACTGGTTAGGCGAAGATTCACCTCCAACTTTTCAAAAATACTTGGCGCTTATATCTGATTATAAAAAATTATTAAATCGAGAGCTTTTTTTAGGATTGAATTCTTTTGAAGGGCATTTGGCAAAATATCCTCCAGGCTCATTCTACAGAAAGCATCTAGATCGTCATCAAAACACAAAAGAGCGGATCATCACCACAATCCTTTACTTAAATACTGCTCCTTCAATTTCTTCTGGTGGAGAAATTAGACTTTATCAAAAAAGTCATTCAGAATTAATTGAAAAAGACATTCCACCACAAAAAGGCGCTTTCCTTACTTTTTTAAGTGGTGAAATTTATCATGAAGTTTTAACTAGTTCATTTGAGCGATATTCACTAACGGGCTGGCTTAGAACTAACGCAATTTAAGAGATAAAAATGCTTAATAAGATTTTAGCGAAATTACTTTATTACTTCATTCGTCTGCTCAATATGACGTATCGTTATCATTTTATCGATGCGACTAATAAAGAAAAAGCTCGCGGCATGGGCCCACACAAAACTTATATCTTTTCCATTTGGCACCAAAATCTTCTTCCAGGTATCCTTGCACATAGTACAGGGCATGAGTTCTTCACCATGATTATTTCTGAGTCAAAAGATGGTGAACTGGTTGCAACAACTTGTGAAGAATTTGGCCATAAACCGGCCCGTGGCAGTTCAACTCGTGGTGGAAAAAAAGCACTTGTACAGATGGTACAATATTTAAAACAAGGTTATCCAGGAGCGATCACTGTAGATGGCCCTAAAGGACCGAAGTACCAATTGAAATATGGGATCATTGAAATGGCCAAATTAGCAGAATGCCCAATCGTGCCTTACACGGCTTTTCCTACTCGCTATTGGGAGTTCAAAAAAAGTTGGGACCAATTTCGTTTTCCAAAGCCTTTTTCAACTATTTATATTGTAATTGGAACTCCAATTGCTATTCCAAGGGATCTGGCGCCAGAGCGCTATCAAGATTTTGCAAATTTTATTGCTGAACGTATGCATGATGGTGAGCGATATGCAAAAAAACTTTGTGAAAAAAATATCAAAAAACATGATTCTCGTCATAAATAAAAGCGACAACACTCTAAAATAAAAATACTTTGTCTCAGCTTTAATGGTGTTTTTTTGTTCTATGATTCCCTTGAACATAAGGAGGACAAATTATGAACATCCTAAAAAAACTATCGATTATCTCATTAATTCAATTTTCTAATCTCTGCTATTCTGGTGAAGAACTAGTCCCTGTACGCAATATCTTTGTTCCACATGGATATATAGCTGGTGAACATGCCGAAGTTCTGATTACAGGATACCTTCCAAATCTTTGCTATAAAGCACCTAGAGGAATAGTAAAAAAAGATGGAAAAAAAATATATATTAATATGATTGCCAATAATAAGGATGTGATCAACTCGTACTGTGCGGATGTTATTGTTCCCTTTGTTGAAACCATTGACCTTGGAGAAATGGAGAAAGGTGATTATCAAATCATCGTAAATTTTGGGTCTCCAATGAAAAAAGTTAGCGCGCTTAGTGTGGGAGAAAATTTAAACAACAATCGCGAAATTTATGCCGCTGTTTACGATATTGTAAAAAAAGAAGAGCGAAATTCCGTTGTACTTAAAGGATATCACCCAAGTGATTGCTTTGACTTTAAATCGGTAGAAATCGTTAGTAATGGCAAGGATGCCTACACGGTTTTTCCACGGCTTAGTCAATCGCGTGCGTTTTGTCCTAAGAAAGAAATTCGTTTTAATTACGAAGTAAAACTTCCGAACACACTTCGAGAAAAACAGATTCTCATTCATGTAAAAACAATGGATGGAAAAGGAATTAATACAATTTTTAGACCCAGAGTAGGTTTAGATGGTGAATAACTCCTATCTCCTGCTTTAAAATAGGCATCGCTCTTTTCTCTCGAGCGATGCTTTAAATTTCTTTCACAATATTTGGATCAAGATATTCGTCTTTATAGCGTTTGTAGTTTTGATAATTAATCTGAAATTTTTTGCGCTCATTTTCATCAATGGTCTTTATAATTTTACATGGACTTCCCATTACTAGACTATGCGGGGGAATGATTTTTCCAGGAGGGATTAAAGTTCCTGCCGCAACGACAGATCCCTCGCCAATAATCGCACCGTCTAAAATAATTGCACCAATTCCAATGAAGGAATGATCATGAATAGTACAACCGTGAAGATTAACTGAATGAGCAACTGTTACACATTTTCCGATGTGAAGAGGAGTATCTTTAGTCACGTGAAGCATTGAGAGATCTTGAATATTTGTTTCATCGCCAACAGTAATGATGTTTACATCACCGCGAAGAACAGTTCGATGCCAAATCGAAACATCATCGCCTAGTTCTACAAGGCCTATAACATCGGCACTTGGTGCGATAAAATTTTTTTTACCTAATTTGGGAGAATACGTTTTGTAAGAATAAAGAGGCATATCCCTTTATTACTTTTTTTCTGCTGCAGCTTTTAGAGATGCCTCATAATCTGCCATTTTCCATGGCAGTTTTGAAACATAAAGTGCAACATCTTTAATATCTTGCTCAGTAAGACCCTTGATCGTTGGCATCATGACATCATTAATACGCGCGCCTGATTTCATGTCATTAACTTGTTTCACAACATACCAATCAAATTGGCCTCCGATATGAGGAGCTTTCTGAGAAGCTTTACCTTCTCCATTTTTCCCGTGGCAAGAAACACATTTAGAATAAATCTTGCTTCCGTTTATTAGTTCTCTTGAATTAAGATCAATCTTAACTTCAATTGCTTTAACTTCTTCTTCGGTTTCTTCATGAACTTTTGGATGTGTTAATTCAGCAACAAGTTCTTCATGTGAATGAAAAGCAGCCTTTTGTTTTTCAAAATCAAATTTCTGATTATTAACTGGTAAGTTTCTAAAATAATGAAGTGATAAAATAAGTACAAAACCCAATATTACACTAAGAAATACGGTCAATCTCGTCATGGATCATCCTAAACAAAAATTTTAACTTTAATAGTCTTATATTATAGGGGATTACAGCGCCTATGGCAATGAAATCGCACTCAAAAGCTCATCAACATTGTTCACGACGCGCACTAAGTCTAAATGTTCTTTTTTTAAAAAGCCTTCTTTGTGAATAAACTCGAAATGAGATAGCAGTGAGTCATAAAATCCAAAAGTGTTTAAAACATAACAAGGCTTATTGTGATACTTCAGTTGGGCCCAAGTTAAAATTTCGCACATTTCATCAAGTGTTCCCATGCCCCCTGGAATGGCCACAAAAAAATCAGAACGCTCATACATTAATTTTTTTCTCTCATGCATATCTGAAACAACAAAAAGTTCGCTCAAGTCTTGATGGATAATCTCATGCTGTGAAAGACTTTGTGGAATAACCCCAACAACATTCCCCTTTTGTAATAAGACAGCATCAGCAACTCTTCCCATTAACCCAATGGCAGCACCACCATAGACTAATCCGAAATTTTGCTTTGCCATTTTTTCACCCAGCTCTTGTGCCAACGCTAAATATTTAGGGTGAGCGCCATTGCTAGATCCGCAAAACACACAAAGATTCTTCATTCCATCACCATTTTTAATTTTTTTTCTAATTCATTCCTATTTAACATTTTTGTCTTATCACCTAAAAGAAAAAAATACTCTTGGTTTCCATCTTTTCCAGCAATCTCTGATTTAGATAAATCATTTACTGGTATATTTTGAGTCTGTGCCCAATCAAAAAGTCCCAATATCGTTTCACCGACGAGAACTTGATCTTTAACAATTCCATTTTTTGAAAGACCACCTGGTCCTACTTCAAATTGGGGCTTAATCAGTACAATCGCCTGGGCATTTTCTTTTAATAAATTCATCATCGGTTTTAAAACTAGCTTCAAAGAAATGAATGATAAATCAGAAACGACTAAATCAACTTTTTCGGGAAGCTCTAATCCATTTTTTATGTTCACACCTTCTAAATTTATGACTCGGGAATCGTTAACCAAACTTTCTGCTAACTGATTATGGCCGACATCAATAGCATAAACTTTTGTACAGCCACTACGTAGACATAAATCAGTAAAACCTCCAGTAGAGGCACCAACGTCAGCAACGATTTTTTCCTTGGGATCAATATGAAAAATTTCAATCGCGGATTTTAATTTATAGGCTCCACGAGAAACATAGATAATTTCTTTTTGGACGATTAAATCGTGAAGCTCAACATCTTGTGATGCTTTTTTTACTTTTTGATTTTTATAAAAAACGACACCTTCATCGATGAGATCACTAGCATGTGTTCTGGATTTAGCGAGTTTAAGTTCAAGAAGCGCTTTATCGGCACGCATAGATTTCTAGAAAGCGTGGGGGCTTATAATAAGCTCAACTTCCTCTCCCGATTTGTCTTGGTAGACAATAGTTTTTTCCATTCCGAGATAAATATCCAGAGGGGGTTCATTGAGAGTTTTAACAGTTTTCCCTTGAGGATTATAGATATTTCCCTTGATGCGGACAAAACCCGATGGGCCATATTCTTTGGTACTTTGAATGAAAATCCCGAAAAGCTCCACTCGATAGCCGCCCTTCATGTTAAGAACAACCATCTCTTTTTCATCGACTTGCTCAATCGTGTGCTTTTCATTTGAAAGAAAAAATCCCTTACCAATTCCTTTTTTGTAAATAAGACCTAAATGAAGTGCTAATTTTGCTTCTGCAAATTGCGAATAAAATAGAACAAATAAAAAGCTAAAGATGATCGAGATTTTTTTCATACCATAAGATTACTTATCTGCTATTATTGAGTCAATTTTTGCTTAAATATTAATTTGACCTTGAAAAACGTGCTCCGCACTTCCACAGAGCTCAAGTCTTTTAAAATCGCTTGAGAAACGTACAACTAATGTTCCTCCAGGAACATTTAAAATAACTTCATCTTTTAAATTAAAAAACTCGGCCACTGCAACGGCAACGGCGGTTGCCCCAGTTCCGCAGGCAAGGGTTTCATTCTCAACACCACGTTCATAAGTTCGCACATTAAAAATATTTCCACTTTGGCGTTCGAAAAAATTTACGTTTACTCCCTTTTCAAAGAGAGGAAGATTGCGAATTCTTTTCCCTTCCTCAAAAACTGGATAATTTTTAAGATTTTTTACCTCAAAAACGCAATGAGGAACTCCGGTATTTAAATAGAGCGAATTATTTGCATCTCTCACTATTGCTTTAAGATTAATTTTTCCGATGTCATAAAGCTCTGTCATCATCACTCGAAACCATAACTTGGAATCTTTTTCACATTGATAAATGCCATTGGTTGTTTCAAAGCTATAAGCTTGCTTACCACCGGCACATTCTTGATCGTAAAAAGCCGTTATGGCACGCGCTCCGTTTCCGCACATAGAGACTTCACTGCCGTCAGAATTGAGGTAGCGCATTTTAAAATCTACATCTTTTTTAATGCTCCTTTCAACAAGCAAGACCCCATCGGCACCAATGCCCCATTTGGTTTTACAAAGCCGTTCCCAGGTACTCTTGTCTCTGGCGTCATAGAGCCCCGAGCGGTTATCAATTACGATAAAATCATTTCCTGTCGCAACATATTTTGAAAACGTTAACTTCATGGGGCACCAAATAATTTGAAAAGAATGAAAAAACATTATACTATTCTAACTCGATCGTCGAATGCTGAATTTGGGGTCAGTAGCTCAGTTGGTTAGAGCTCCCGGCTCATAACCGGGTGGTCCTGGGTTCAAGTCCCGGCTGACCCACCATAAAAATAAAACGCCAGTATGAACGCAAATGATTACTGGCGTTTTTGTTTTTTAAAAACTAGCAGAAATAAAATTCCCACATTCGTACACTTAAGCAAACATTTATGTTGATAATGCCATAAGGAAAAAACCGATTTTGCCTTCACAGTCAGTTCGTAGACTTTTTATGTCAGGCATAAACTTTAAAGAAAGATCCTTACATGAAAGCAAGTGGTTTCTATGCAGGAAGCAATTAACGAGAAATCTATGCAGAACTTTTATCGTCGTCCAAAAAATCTAACTGCATACAAGGAAAAGATTAAACAGTTGAGGACCATAAAAAAGGAAAAAATTTGGTTAAGAGAATGGGCAGTTGCATTTATCGCGGAAAAATAATCATTACAGAAAATTATTTCTTTATTCAATTATTCTAACACTTGATGATTACCAAACTGTATTTCCAGGTTCAACATTTATTTGAAAGACTTCTACCTTTCATAGTAAGGAGATGGTGGTTCCGAAGTAGCAGTAGGCAGTTAATTCTTTTATAGACTTATTAACTTATAGAAAATTAGAAAGGCGAAGAGATTTAAGATAGGTTAATTGAGAGAGCATTATGGATTTTGTGTTTTATCGAGAACAATAAACATATAGTAAAAATTACTTAGTTAACTAATACAGGTTGAAAAGATACACACAAATGTTATTGACTCTAATGACTCACGATATGTAGATTTTGAAGGAGGATCTTATGAAAATATTAATATGCCTTTTCTTGTTATCCATTAGCAATGCTTACGCAAATAGATCAGCTATTTGTTCTTCAAAAGATACAAGTAGGGTTTTTGAATTTGATTTAACAAAAAAAGTTCCAACTTTGAGTATTGATTATAAAGTGCCTATGAAATGTGTTCGTCTCCCTATAGCAATGGTTTCCAAGGGAGCAACTCCCGCTATTGTAAATTGTACATTAAGACATGGGCCAGATGGATCATCTGCTATTACACTATATGCTCAAAGTTCTGAATCAAGAAAACAATTTGCGATAGAACAACCGAAAGGACCTACAGGTTTTGGCAGGCAAGTTGTTTATAATTGCATTTAACTGGAGTGAGTCCAAAAGAGCAGAGTCGAATTGCGTGATGTTTTACAAAGTTTCGCTTTATAGATGGATGGTCTTGAGAACAGTTAGCTGAACGTTATGGATGGATACTGTTGGGATTCTTGATCTGAAAGACAAATAAAATCGAATTTATGAGTGGTTAAAAGCTATTAAGTAAGTGAAAAATATCCTAGAAGCATATTCTTCATATGCTTATGAAAAAAATACATAAGAAGAATTGAAGCTTGGACGGAAAACATTGTTGTTGTTATTGTTGTTGTTGTATTTAGAATTAAACAAATTTGGAGGAATATATGAAAACAAAAATGGTAGCTATTTTATTAGCATCACTTGTCTGTACATCAGTTATGGCCGCTGAAGCAGTTCTTCGCATTGGTAGAACAGAAAGCAGTACTTTGGCAGACCTTAAAAAGAATGGTGTCACTGAAAACGATTTACTTGAAGGAAAGAGTAATAACTTTTGTTTCAGTGGTGATCAAAAAAAAGCAGCTGCATTGGTTAAAGCAGCACTTAATATTGCCTCTGGTGACTATTCTGTAACTTCTCTCTCTGTAGATTCTGCTAGTTCACAGGATGCAATCATAGTAAAAGCCACTTTTTTTGGAGAAGATGGCGGTCACTCGAAAAAATTAAAAATTAGTAGATGTGAATAAACCACTAGGATCATGCCCTAACTTAGTATCGTAAAATAAAGAAAATGAAATCTGCCATCGCCTAAAAAACGATGGCTTTTTTATGTCTAACTATCTCTTATTTCATAAATTCAAATTTTTTATTCTGTTTTTGCCAAACTGAGCAGTGATTATCAATTTCTCTCTGTGGCTAAAGAAAAAATTCGGCCGGAATTTTCCGAGCTGCTTTGGCCATTGGAGGGCAATGACGAGAAAATGATTTTTACGAATGATCGACATGGCACTGATTCATTTAATTTAAAGGTATTTTGTTATTTTCGCAAATTATTACGTCAACACTACTTTTTTATAAATGCACAATCTGTGCACATGAATTTTTATTTCCAAAAATGGAGGTCACATGGGCATAAGCTTTTTTCAAATCGCTTCTTCAATAACCAAGAGTCGATTTGCGTGAGTTGGCAAAGCTACGCTTTATAGATGGCTGGTCTCGGAAACAGTTAACTGAGCGCTATGGACGGACTGAAGGCGCTATCCAGAATTACTTTCAGAAGATTAAGAAGAAAGGTATTACTCTGCTTTAGAATTTTTGAAATTCAAAGAGATATCAAGAACTCCGAATATTTCTGTAGGCTATTATCAACACGTTGAATTTATTCAGTATTTATTTAACACTTTAGCGTATAGCAATTTATTGCCAAACCTATACATTTATAGGTACTTATGCTACGATATGTATAGCATGAAAAAATCTGCATTAATTAAACTAAAAGCGCCAATTACTGTAAATGATCATATAATCACTGGAGTGATAATAGGCCAACATTACAAAGAAAATCATGCTGAATCTATTAACGATGTGATCATTTTACAACTCATTTTAGCTCTTGATGAAAAAACCTTCTCAGCAGACTCGACATCAAAAGGCATTGAATACTATGTATCAGACATTCAATTACAAAATGAAGAAAGGAAAAATAAATACTATCGCTTAATATGGCTTTTTGAAGGAAATCATCTGGAGATAGTTGGTGTTATTAATGCATTTAGAATTAAAAAGGCAAAAAAATAGGAAATAAAAATGAAGAAAAATAAAAAAGTAATTTCTGTAAATGACTTAACAAAAAATGACTTTGAAGAAATAATGGAAAAAGCTTCTAAGAAAAGAAAAGTTCCGATGATAAAATCAAAGCAAGTAAATATGAGACTCACTCCTGATATTTTAAAAATAGCTAAAGAATTAGCGAAGAGATCGAGTAAACCAATGACTACTTTTTTAAGTGAGCTTTTGGTCGAAGATTTAAAAAGAATTTGGAAACTTGTAAATTAAGAATAGAAAAACGATAATTAAGAAATTGGTTAGTTAAAACATTTGGTGCCTGTCATGCAAAGATAGACGAATCACTACTGTTGATTTGCGTGATGTTTTACAACGTTACGCTTTATAGAAGGATAGTCTCGGAAACAGTTAGCTGAACACAATGGACGGAC
>JACCDN010221200.1_pt1 | contig 11293 bp, 13 predicted proteins | sample 7441691 | NCBI WGS metagenome assembly JACCDN01 (sample SAMN15323439, study PRJNA562643) | freshwater metagenome | isolation source: river surface water | place: USA:Blue River Watershed | collected 2017-08-16
AACATGTGCGTTATAACACCATGTGACGCCATTGAAGCTTTCAAAGCAACTGTGGCAACCATGGGGTGGAAAACACCAGTGTACCTGCGCCTAGCTCGCGAAAAAACCGCAATTATAACTACTGCCGATACGCCTTTTGAAATAGGCAAGGCGCAAATTTTATGGGAATCACAACAACCACAGGTAACCATTATTGCCTGTGGTGCATTAGTGCATCGAGCATTGTTGGCCGCCAAAGAATTACAGGCAAGTGGGGTAGGGAGCATTGTTATAAATTTACATACAATTAAACCACTTGATACTGAAACCATTATAGAATGTGCCAAAAAAACTGGTGCATTTGTAACCGTCGAAGAGCACCAAATCGCCGGCGGTATGGGCAGTGCCGTTGCCGAATGCATAGCCGCAAATTGCCCAGTGCCAATTGAATTTATAGGGGTCAATGACCAATTCGGTCAATCAGGTAAAATGGACGAATTGATTGCGCACTATAAAATGGACACCCCTGATATTATTGCGGCCGCCAAAAAAGTTATTAGTAGAAAAATTTAATGCTAGCCACTGCGATAATTTTAGTTTTCATAGGTTCAATTTTTGCCGAGCTTAGTATTTCGATCGGCAAATTTGAATCTAACAATAAAGGTGAGGGTATATACTCAATGGCATTTTTAAATACACTGGGTGCATTTTTAGTCTTCTTTACTCTTTTTTTACTTAAACATAATACACTGACTTTTTCCAAGGCTTCAATACCGCTAGTTTTACTTTTAATTGGTTTTGAGTTCATTCAAATTCGGTTAGCAAACACGGCAGTTATACGGGCTGATCGGTCAATTTTTTCATTAGTAAAATCTTTAACCATACCACTGCTAATAATTGTTGACGTATTTATGGGCTATAGTTTAAGTATGGCAACTATTGTTGGCTGTACTGTTTTATTTAGCGGTATTGGTATTGTATTTTTGCATCATACAAACAAAAAGCAACATTTACTGTACCCAATACTTTCGGCAGTAAATTCAGTTATAACCATATCAATTTATAAATATTTAATTACAAACTATAATTCAGTCATCACTCAACAATTAATTATTTATGGCTGTCTATTAATTTACAGTGTTTTAGGTATCGTTTATAAAGAAAAAACAACAATTAAACATATTATAAAAAACAAATTGCGTGATTCGCAAATCGCATCTAGCGCATTTGCATCAGTTTTATTTAGCTTTGCCTACAAATTTGCCCCCGCATCGTTAGTTATTGCCGTTGAACGTAGTTTAATGGTTTTGTTTTCATTAATATCGGGCCGGTTTGAGTTCAAAGAACACGTGGGCAAAGTGCGTATATTTTCAGCCTTTATGATAATTATTGGGCTGATTATAATTTCAGGTTTAATTTTTTAAAATAATATGTATTCAGTAATAATTTACTCATCACCCATATACGTCCCTTTGTCTTTTGCTGTACATACCTGGGTCGAAATAAATTCACCCGACCACGGGCCCGAGCGTTTTGAAATTCACGCAGTAATAAACAAAAAAACTGGTAATTATTTTTATTTAAATAGTAAAAAATCAGGTGAAGGTATGAGCCTGTTTGCATTGCCCGATATTTGGTACGGCAAAAAATATTTTAATAGTACTATTTTATACAAAGACGAAGGGTTGCAAGCCCAAGACATTGTTTTAAAAATACACAACGTGGTAAATAACTATATGTATAAAAACAAGTACATAACATTCCCAGGCCCAAATTCAAACACCTTTACCCAATGGATTATAGATAATTTTTTAGCTGACAAAAACATAAAACTACCATTTAACGCCTTTGGTAAAAATTTTATGAAAAACTAAAATCCCCGCAAGTGCGGGGATTTATTTTAATTATTCGATTTGCGAGCTTCTTGGATTGCCTGCTTTAGGTCGGCAATTTCTTTATCGGTAGTGGCAATACGAATTTGGTTTTCTTGGGCACGTAAAACGGCTTCAGGGTTACCGCTCATTCGAGCTTCTTCTTGTTTTAAATAATCGCCATCATTTATGGCGCGCGATGCATCAAGTGCGTTATTAATATCTTCAGGTCTAAATTCCATATATTTTATAAGTTAAATTTCTACTAAATTTTAGCTAAATTTTTGTAAGTTTATAATTTTCAGGCGCATTCTGTAAATATTCTTCAATTTTTGCAAGGGGTAGTAGGCCTTCTTGTGCGCCAATATGTTGCACAACGTTCATACTATTTATTGGCCCATACAATAATGCCTCTTCAAAAGTTTTACCCATTGCAAGCATTGAAGTAATAGTTGCCGAGGTCGAATCTCCTGCACCAGTACGCTCAACAGGTGCCGCTATGTCGGGGTAGGCAGGTAGTTGGTAAACACTTGAACCATCTGATGCATATAAACCATTTACACCATCAGTCATGACAACCATTTTTGGGCCCAAATCATGTAGTTTGGTAATTAAAATTTTAGGTTCAGTATCACCAAGTTTAAGTATGCGCTCGGCTTCTTGTTTATTACAAAAAAATAAATCAGTATTTTTATACAAATCAGCCAACTTTTCAGTGCCTAGTGACATTTGAAATGTGCCTGGCTGAAAAGCCAGTTTAGTTTCAGGATGATCTTGTACATATTCAGCAATTTCATGATGAAAAGTTTCAGTATTTTGCCCTAGTGATGATAAATAAATCCAACCAACCGGTGGTAAACTAGCTGGCATTGTACGCGCGTATTCAGCGTGTTTAATCAAAATAGTTCGATCAGTGCCGTACCATAAAACATAGTGGTAATTAGTTGGCAAACTTGGGTCAGTATTTACATATGTAGTATCAATACCATTTTTATTTAGTGTATCTAAGCACACCTTGCCCTCATCATCATTACCAACAACGGCCAATAAACTAGTTTTTAAACCAATCCTTGCCGCAGCCACAGCCGCATTTGGGCTATTGCCCACAGCATGGCAAACCGTAACCGACTCAAACGGCACCTTGTCACCAAAACGCACACATAATTTACAATTATCACGATCTAAATCACAATAAGCCTCGGCGTCTTGCAGTTTTATAAAAGCATCGGTAACAATGTCACCAATAGCCAAAAAATCTATTTTTTCATTCATGGTCTAATTATAGCACAGGTATAAAATGGGTGATATAATTGATATATGGAAAACACAAAACCAAAAACACTACGTGAATATATACATGACGCCAAAGCCAAAGGTGTAGCTATCGGGCATTTTAATATTTCAAATTTAGAAGGCTTGCACGGTATTTACAATGGGGCAAAAAAATTATCGGGCGAGATAGGTGAGCCAATGCCGATTATTATTGGCGTTAGTGAAGGCGAAGAGAAGTTTGCCGGGCTTGCTGAAGTCGCAGCATTAGTTAAAACCATTCGCGAACGCGACAATTACCCAATCTTTTTAAATGCTGACCACCATTCATCATTTGAATCAGTCAAAGCCTGTATTGATATTGGTTTTGATATGGTTATTTTTGACGGGGCAAAGTTATCTCATGAAGAAAATATTAAAACCACCAAACAATGTGTTGATTACGCACATGAAGTTATTAAAAATACGGGCCGCGATATTTTGGTCGAAGCCGAGCTTGGTTTCATAGGTTCAGGATCTGATATTAAAGAGTCTATCCCCGAAGGTGCCGGTATTTTAACCACTCCAGATGATGCGCTAAATTTTGTAAGCCAAACAGGTATTGATTTATTTGCTCCATCAATTGGTTCAATTCATGGCCTTATAAAGTCAGGTAAACCTCATATAAATGCCGAATTGGCCCAAGAGATTGCTGAAATTACCAAAGTACCCCTAGTACTGCACGGTGGTTCAGGTTTGCGAGATGAAGACTTTACCAATGCTATTGCGGCAGGTATTTGCGTAGTACATATAAATTCTGAACTAAGACTAGCTTATCGCGATGCCGTTGATAAAACAATTGATGCAAACCCTAATGAAATAAATCCAGCCAAGATACTAACTCCGGCTGTCGAAGCAATTGCCGAGGTTGTTTATAACCGATTAAAACTTTTCAACAATATTACAGCATAATTTATTACTTTTTACGTAATCACAGTGCTATAATTACGTCATCATTAGTATACAGGGTTTATTATAATTAATATTTTAATCATTTAAATTATATGAAGAAATTTGTAACATATTTATCAGTTTTTGTGTTTTTATTTGCAACAGGTTTTGTTTTTGCCCAAGATGCTGTAACAACTAGTTCAAACACCGATCAAAAAACCGAAAGTGAAAAACGTGAACTTGGTCCACGAGAAAGAGCTCTTGAAATGAGAAGTAAAATGGAAGATAAGCTTAAAGAAAGAGCCGAAAAGGTAAAAGGCGACAAAGCTGAGTCAAAAAATATTGACATAATGTGTGCTCAAACAGCTGTTGAAGCTCGCGATACTGCAATAATTGCTGCGTTTGACACATATTCAACCTCAATGAAAACAGCTCTAGAAGCTCGTAAAGTTGCAGTTAAAGACGCTTGGGGCAAAACAACTCCTAGCGAAAGAAGTCTTGCTCGCAAAACAGCAAACCAAACATACAACACAGCATCAAAGGCAGCTCACAAGGCTTTAAACACTGCTCGTAAAAATGCTTGGGATACTCATAAATCTGATATGAAAAAATGTGGCGCTTCAGCAGGAATTGACTCAATGGGTCAAGTTATAGGAGGCTTATCTCTATAAAATACATATACTAAATTACAAAGGCCGGCGCAAGCCGGCTTTTGTAATTATTTTTTATTAAAATATAACGTGCTATAATTACAAGAACATGGATTTAGCTACACAAATTAAAGACATAATAGACGGGGACGTTGACGTTTCACCCGAAATACTAGAAAAATACTCTAAAGATGCAAGCATTTTTAAAGTAATGCCAAGTATCGTTGTTTATCCTAAAAACAAAGATGACATAAAACAAATTGTAAAATTTGTGGCTCGCAATAAACCAGCTCACCCTGAACTATCTATAACTGCGCGTAGCGCCGGCACCTGTATGTCAGGTGGTTCAATTAATGATTCAATCATACTAGACTTTACAAAGTACATGAATGAAATTATTGATTTCAAGGAGGAAGCAGTGATGCACTATGGTTTTAAAATGGCAGGGTCAGTAACAGCTATGCCTGGTGTGTATTACCGCGATTTTGAAAAATTTACCCTAAGCAAAGGTATGCTAATGCCAACCTATACCGCATCGCGTGAAATTTGCGCAATTGGTGGCATGGTCGCGAACAATTCAGGAGGCGAGAAAACAATTAAATACGGTAAGGTTGAAAATTTTATAAAGAGTTTAAAAATTGTTTTTCGCGATGGTAATGAATACGAAGTAAGGGCTTTAACCAAAACTGAACTTGAGGCAAAGTGCACAGGAGACAGTATGGAAAGTGAACTTTACACCGATATTTACGCATTAATAAAAGAAAACGAAACCGAAATAAATAACGCTAAACCAAAAGTCAGCAAAAACTCGGCTGGTTATTATTTGTGGAACATTTTAAATAAAAACGACAGTAGGGTAGGTGCCGAAGGTGCCGAGCATGGCGAGGCATATTTTGATTTATGCCGTCTAATTGTGGGCTCGCAAGGCACATTGGGTATTATTACTGAAATAACTTGGTATGTCATACCCGAAGAAAAGCACAAAATGATGCATGTCAGCTTTTTAAAAAAGACTGACCAAATTGGCAACATAGTAGAAGAGATTTTACCACTAGGGCCCGAAAGTGTTGAAAGTTATGACGATTACTCGCTATCATTAGCTATTAAATTTTTCCCTGATTTTATTCGCCAAATGAACATATTTGAATTCATTAAAATGGGCATATCATTTATACCCGAGGTTTTTATGATGCTACGCGGGGGCTTGCCAAAACTAGTTGTGATAACTGAATTTAGCGAATCAAGCATAGAGGCTTGCCAAGACAAAGTAAACAAACTGGATCAGGTTTTAAAAAATTCAGACAAAGACTTTATAAAAAACTCGGGGCTACAAACTCGTATTACCAGTGCACAAGAGGGTCAGAAATATTGGCGCATTCGTCACGAAAGTTTTAACCTATTACGTAAACACGTTAAAGGCAAACACACCGCACCGTTTATTGACGACATTTGTGTATCGCCTTATGATTTACCTGAATTTTTACCAAAACTAAATAATATTTTAAAAGACTACAAGTTGGTCTATACAATTGCAGGCCACGCCGGTAATGGTAACTTTCATATTATCCCGCTAATGGATTTTAAAGATGTTAAGACCCGCGATATTATTATGGAGCTTTCTGAAAAAGTTTATAACCTAGTTCATGAATACAACGGCACAATTACCGCCGAACACAATGATGGTTTAATACGCACACCATACCTAGACAAAATGTTTAGCCCAAACATACTTTCATTATTCAAAAAAACCAAAGAAATTTTTGACCCATTAAACATTTTCAACCCTCGCAAAAAGGTAGGGGCTGATAAAACCTATATGTACGACCACATCGATCTTGAAAAACCTGCCCAGAAACACAACTCTTAAAAATTGACACCCTGATTCAATTAGTGCTAAAGTTATTAAAAGCTAAATTATGGCACTTAAAGAAGTTAAAACTTACAATCCAAAAACTGGTGGTTATCTCATAAGTTATGTCGACGTACCCGCTGTAAAAAATTCATGCAGTCATGAAAACTCAACAAAACTTGAGGTTGGTCCTAATATGGGGGACGGAGATCCCGCTTGGGAAAAACACCGATGTAACATTTGCGGAGAAACATACTATACCTCGTAGAGAAAATCTGCAGGCTTAAAGCTCTTGAGAAATCAAGGGCTTTTTTACTAGCTTTTTTTGGGTAAATATGTTATAAATGTAGCCTATGATTACAATACAAGGAACAGTGCGAAGTAAGACAGACAGGCTTGATGTTGTCCGTGCAAACGGTATGACTCCAGCTGTAGTCTATGGCGCAGGAACACCGAGTACATCACTCTCAGTCCCTGCCCAACAATTTATTAAAGTTTTTAAAGAGGCGGGTGAAAGCGAAATCGTTACACTAGAACTTGAGGGTAAAAAACTAAATGTTTTGATCCACGAAGTTCAATGGCACCCAGTTCGCGACATGGTTATGCACGCTGATTTTTACGTTGTTGATATGAACAAAGAAATCGAAGTGGCTGTACCAATCGAATTTACCGGTGTTTCAGAAGCTGTAAAATTAGGCGGTGTTTTGGTTAAAGTTATGCACGAACTTGAAATCAAGTCTATGCCAAACAACCTACCTCATGAAATTATGGTAGACATTAGCGCTTTGGTAAATCTACATGACCAAATTCATGTTAAAGACCTAAAAATGCCAGCAGGTGTTGAGGTTCTAAACGATGGCGATGATGTTATTTGTATAGCTGAACCAGCCGGAGAAGAAATGGTTGAAGACGCTGCCCCAATAGACCTATCATCAATCGAAGTTGAAAAGAAAGGCAAGAAAGAAGAAGCTGAAGACGCAGAATAAATTAACCACAAAAAAGCCGTTTGTAAATATACAAACGGCTTTTTTCGTGCATCTTTCATGCTATAATAAGTACATATGTTAAAACGACTTTTAGCCGTTATTTTTATAACCATACTGACATTTAGCCCACTTGTGGGTGTAGAAAACTTATGGGCACAATCTGACCTATCGTCTGAACAAAGAGCTCAACTAGAGTCTGAACTTAAAGTTCTTGAACAAGAAATTGCCCAAAAAGAAGCCGAATTAGCCAAACAACGCGGTCAAACAGGCTCTATTCAAAAAGACATAAACGTATTAGTTAGCGACATCAATCGGGCAAAACTACAAATTCAAGCCAAGAACTTGATCATCACGAAACTATCAAAAGAAATTGGTAGTCGTGTATCTAAAATCAACAACCTTGACCAAAAAATTAGTTCGGGCCAAGACTCAATTTCAGACCTAATTCGTAAAACAAGGGAACTGGACAATACATCAATGGCTCATGTTCTACTTTCAAACCAAACAATATCAGAGTTTTATCATGATGTTGATGCTTTTGAAATTATCAAGGGTGCATTACGCGAACACGTAGGCACTGTTCAAGAAGCAAAAACTGATACTGAAATTGAAAAGAAAGGTCTTGAAAAAGACAAAAACAAGCAAGTTGATGCCAAGGTGACAATCGAAAGTGAAAAAAAGAAGGTTGAAAAAAATGAACAAGAAAAGAAAAAGCTTTTAAGCATAAGCAAACAACAAGAAACCGCTTATCAAAAAGAACTAGCTGCTCGTCAAAAAAGAAAGGGTGAAATATTATCAGCCTTGTTTAAATTGCGCGACACAGGAGCTATTAAATTCGGTGACGCCTTAACTTATGCAAAATCAGCATCGGCAAAAACCGGAGTTAGGCCTGCTTTAATACTAGCTATTATGACGCAAGAATCTAATTTGGGTGCAAACGTTGGTACTTGTAATAAAGCCGGTCAACCCGAATCAAAATCATGGAAGAAAATTATGCCAGGCCCTGCCGATTTAGCAGCAAAACGCTCAAGCCGAGACGACCAAACACCATATTTAAAAATTGTAAACTCTTTGGGGCTGAACCCCGACACAACGCCACTATCTTGCCCAATAGCCGGAGGTGGTTGGGGTGGAGCCATGGGCCCATCACAATTTATACCAACAACATGGATCAGTTACCAAAGCCGAATTGCTAGTGCGCTTGGAAAAAGTACAGCAAATCCATGGAACGCCGAAGATGCCATTATGGCAACAGCCCTTTATCTAGCAAATAGTGGCGCAAAAGACGGTGGTTATAGTGCCGAAAGAAATGCCGCATGTAGGTACTACTCTGGTTCGGCTTGTAAAGACGGTCGCCGACCACCAAACAGCTTTTATGGTAACTCAGTTATGGCAATTACCACAAAAATTCAAGGTCAAATTGACGAATTGCAAGGTTTACAATAATGTGCTAGAATCTATCAATATGAAGAAAGGAATTCACCCCGAAACAAATAGATACGTAGTTTTTGAAGATAACCAAAACGGCTCTCGTTTTTTGGTTATGTCAACTCTACCTAGCAAAGAAACAGTAAAGTGGGAAGATGGCGTAGAGTACCCGTTGATTCGATCTGAAATCACAAGTGCTTCACACCCATTCTACACAGGTAAAGACACAGTGCTTGACACTGCTGGCCGTGTTGATCGCTTTAAAAAGCGTGCTGCTGCTAAAAAGTAACTACCATAAAAAACGCTGATATTTCAGCGTTTTTTATTTGCTAAAATATAGTATAGAATAAACATATGTTTGACGAAAATAAACTAGATGAATATAAAAAGAACCCAAAAATGCAATTTCTTGTATCTGAATACGAGCGACTTTCATCTGAGAAAAAAAATGTCGAAGCAATGATTGAAACCGAGCCTGAAATGGCCGACCTAGCCAAAGCCGAAATTGAAACAATTCAAATCCAAATAAATGGTTTGATTGAACAGCTGGGTTCAATTTTAGAATCTGAAAAACAAGAGGAGGACTTCCCAAATGAAATTATTATGGAATTTCGCGCAGGTGCCGGCGGTGACGAAGCCTCGCTATTTGCCTATGAACTAGCCAAAATGTACGAACGCTATGCTGAAACAAAAGGCTGGCAAGTTCGCTATTTAGATGAACATGAAAATGATGTGGGTGGGTACAAAGAAGCGACTTATGAATTTAAAGGCAAAGAGATTTACAAATACCTACGTTATGAAACAGGTGTGCACCGCGTACAACGCATACCTGCGACTGAAAAAAATGGCCGTATTCATACATCAACCGCATCGGTTGCCGTATTGCCAATTCGCAAAAAAATTACAGTTGAAATAAACCCTAGTGACCTTGAAATTGAATATTCTAAATCAGGCGGGGCAGGGGGCCAAAACGTTAATAAAGTTGAAACGGCTGTACGTTTAATACACAAGCCAACTGGTATTGATGTGCGTTGTACTAGCGAACGAACCCAACTAGCTAACCGCGAACAAGCCATGTCTATACTTGGTGCCAAATTGCAACAATTAGCTGAAGAGGAGGAAGCTAAGAAATACGCAGATGACCGCAAAAACCAAATTGGTTCAGGCGATCGTAGCGAGAAGATTCGCACCTACAACTTCCCCCAAGACCGAGTTACTGACCACCGTATTAAACAATCATGGTCAAGCCTGCCTTCAATTATGCTTGGTAAAATTGATAAAATAATCGACGCCCTACAATCAGGCGAAGTTGGCAATTCTGAAAATGAGCCTGACGAAGAGTAGTTAAACTTTTCGAAAAATAGAATATCTAATAACCCCGAACTGGTCGGGCATCGGTTCAATACCGGGTAATATATTTTTTATTTCATCTGCCTGTTCAGGTTCGTGTTCAATATATAAAACTCCACCTAAATTTGAATTGCTATCTAAATTTTTAGTTAAAAACTGGGGGGCCTTTTGCAATATTTCGCGAACAATTTGCATACCATCGCCACCCCCAAACAAGGCAAGGTGTGGTTCGTTATCTAATACACTTTTTTGCACGTCTTTAATTTTGTCAGGGTTTATATAGGGTGGGTTAGTTAGTATGAAATCGTACTTATTATTTATACTTAAATTCTCAAACAAATTACCACCAAATATTTTTGCCCGATTAGTATCAATACCGTTTTCATTAATATTCTCTATTATATTTTTTTGAATAGTTTCGTGATGTTTTGTATCAATCTCAACAAAATCGACTTGTGCACCTGCGATGTTTTTTAAAATCGCTACACCGATACAGCCCGAACCTGCGCATAGGTCAAGAATTTTTGGGTTCTCTAAATTAGATTCTTTTATTTTTTTATTTATTTCATCAATTGCATTTGCGACCCAGAACTCAGTCTCTGACCGGGGTATTAGGGGCAGGGAATCAAGGTAGATTTTTGCACCCAAAAACGGCACCCAACCTATAACATAAGCCAACGGTTCGCCATTTTGTAAACGCGCCAAATCATTGTTGAAATCAGCCTCAAACTGGGGTTCTAATATGCCATTATATTTGTCGCGCAATAGCCACTCCGCTTCTTGATTCATAACCCTATTTTTACCACAGGCGTTGCAAAAAAGCTAAAATTTTGTTATAGTTTTTGCACAAATTGCCACGCGTGTATAGTTCAGTGGTAGAACGCTGTCCTGATAAGACAGAGGTCCTTGGTCCGATTCCAAGTACACGCACAAATTAAATCATTAGCTATCCGTAAAGCCATAGGCCCCGATTCCAAGTAC
>JACCDN011200704.1_pt1 | contig 11285 bp, 12 predicted proteins | sample 7441691 | NCBI WGS metagenome assembly JACCDN01 (sample SAMN15323439, study PRJNA562643) | freshwater metagenome | isolation source: river surface water | place: USA:Blue River Watershed | collected 2017-08-16
AGCTGTTGCCGCAAGCTTTGCGTACGCTCTTGATACTTCAAGGCGATTGCACCATCAACCCAATGCTTGGTTGCTTGTGCTTGTTGGTATGCGTGACTTGCCGCTTGTTGCAGAGGAAATAATTCCGCTGCTGACATACCCGCTAATTGTGTGATTGTTAATGTTTTTATGGCTTCTAATGCTACGCTCATTTTTTTGCTCCTTTACCTTTCCCTTTACTTTCTACTGTGCTTTTACGTGCACAGTCCAATTCATACTGTTCTACGTCTTCTATGCGATAACGTATTTGGCCGTGCAATTTTAAAAACCGCGGACCTATGCCTTCGCTGCGCCAACGCTCTAACGTGCCTTCACTGGTGTTCCAGCGATAGGCTAATTCGCGCTGACTAACATAATGAATCTTCATAATTAGCTCCTGTGGGTTATTGTGAAAAACAGGGATAGTATGCAGAGTTGCCATGGTGATTTTTGTGATGATTCTGGTGATTTTTCACGGTGATTTTGAAAAAAATTTAAAGTTTTTCCCGCGTTACTGCCATAATTAAACAGCTTTAGCTTAAAAACAAGGCAATGGAGCCTTTAGACCTAATGAAGACTTCATTTTGCTTTAGCCGTGGTTGTTATGTATTTAAGGTGTAGTAACCATCACCGTCACTTGTGATTAACGTGCCCCATAAAGGATGCGTTACCATTTGACCCTTTACGCGATTACGAAAGATATGAAACAAAATCTGATTGGTTCCTGCTTCAGCACACAATAAGTCTTTATGCGCTCGTCCTCCTGCGCGCACCAATGCCACCAATGCAGTCGACTGTTCCTTAGTTAATAAGTACGACTTACCACGCCACTTCACTTGACGACAATCAGTCGAAAAATGTAAATCTGTACTGTAACGCTCTTCACATGCCTGCCTAACTAAATCTAGGCATTTGGAATTAGTCGCGTTACGCGCTAACAAACGTTCTAAAGATATCCCTACCATGCCAGATGGTAACCTACCCAATAAACCTAGCATCTTTTCTGAAATTACTAATACCAATGCCGATGCACAATCACTTTCATGAGCTAATTGCTGTTGTAAAGATGCCGCGCTTCCTGTGTCTATATATCGCACAAAGTAAAGATTTCGAGTCTGTCCCTCTGTGGTTATTACACCTAGGCGCCATAGTTGCTGCCCAATCAGCGGCATAGTGCTTTGATCAATATCCATGACTAAAAATTCGGTTAGCCAAGATAAGAATCTTGCAATAACTACCTTATTAAAATTGTCGATATGCATTGCCACAGCTTCTTCGCCAATACAACGCAATAGCAGCAACACGTCACATGTTATTGTGCTATTCAATATCAACTAGAACTTTGTCCGTTCTTTTTATGCTTATCAGCCGACAGTAATTCCAGTTGCCGTATGATTTGATTGGTGAAAATTGACTGCGATTATGTCAATACAGTCCGTGTAGTGAGATGCATTTATCGTGATAGCGCCGCGTGGCAAACAAACCGCTGTAACATCATGTCAAATCTATAGTGGATAAATCCTTTATGCCACATTGGACAAAATAATCAATTTGCAGATTGCTTGCAAACTAAAAAGTAGCTTTCGCTTAAAAATGTATAATGTTGTCGAGTATGACTTAAGCAGCTGTATAACCATGGCAATTGATCCACAAAAAATATTGCCGAAAAATGTCGATCACTTTCCACAATTACCATCAATCCTTCCCAACACTTTGTATTCGGCTAAAAATACCTCATGGCACGCAGTTATGGTTCGCGTCATAATGCTAGGGCTACACTTTTGGATATCCCCTTAATGACAAATTTACGCACCCGCTCACCACAACATCTATCAGCGCAACACCGCATAGCGGAGGTAGCAAGATTACTGGCCAAAGCAATCGTAAGACTGCGAAACTTAAACGGAGAAAATGGCAAATTAGACGATATTCCACTTGCTTTCCAGCAGGAACGGAGCGGTAATGATTAAGATTCAGTGCTTCGCTTGAGGGACAAGTATGAACAGTGAAACGTATGGTGTGTTACCGGCAAGCGTTGTAGCAAAAGTAGCAAACCTGCCAAACATGAACATAGCTGCATTACAGAGCCTGTGGCGCGACGTCTATGCCGCTGAGCCATATACCAAGAAGCGTGGACTATTGGAAAGACGTCTTGCCTATCGACTGCAGGAAATAGAATTTGAGCGGCACAACAAGACGCTTATTCAAAGCAATAAGGCGCGTATACAGGCGCTTGTAGAAGCTGAAGCACAAGCTTCAAAATCCGCATCCAACAAGGCGTATAGCCTGCCTAAGCCAGGCACCGTGTTAACTCGCTTCTACCAAGGCAAGGAGTATCGCGTGATGGTCGAGAGCGAAGAACAATTCATTTTTGAAGGTAAACGCTTTGATAGCCTCTCACGCATTGCTCGTGAAATCACTGGCACACCTTGGTCGGGACCTGTATTTTTTAATCTACGTAAAACTACACGCGGCAAAGCTAGCAGGAAGAAACATGATTGAAACACCTAAACCGATACTACGCTGCGCCGTCTATACGCGTAAATCCAACGCCGATGGTTTAGAGCAAGATTATAACTCCATTGACTCACAGCGTGACGCTGGGCACGCTTACATTGCCAGCATGCGCGCTGAAGGATGGACAGCCGTCAATGACGACTATGATGACCCAGCCTATTCTGGCGGCAACATGGAGCGCCCCGCCCTACAGCGCTTATTGCGCGACATAGAGCAAGGGAAAATCGATATTGTCGTCGTTTACAAAATCGACCGCCTAACACGCAGCCTTACCGACTTCTCGAAAATGATTGATGTGTTTGATAGCCACAAGGTGTCGTTTGCATCGGTCACGCAACAAATCAATTCCGCCAGCTCTATGGGCAGACTCATGTTAAACGTGTTGCTGTCATTCGCGCAATTTGAACGTGAAATCACTGGCGAGCGTATACGCGATAAAATCACTGCTAGCAAGAAAAAAGGCTTGTGGATGGGTAGTATCCCGTCCTTAGGCTACGATGTGAAGGATAAGCGACTTGTCATCAACAAAGAGGAAGCAAAATCGGTAAATTACATTTTTAGACGCTTCATCGAGTTAGACGGTTCCACCTCACAGATGGTTAAAGAACTGCAACAGAAAAATATTACGAGCAAACCTTGGCTAAGCAAGCAAGGCAAACACAAGCCTGGCAAAGTACTGGATAAAAGCGGACTTTACAAGATACTGCACAACCGTACCTACCTAGGTGAACTACGCCACAAAGAGCAATGGTATACGAACACACATAAAGCCATTATTGAAAAACCCTTATGGGACGAAGCACACGAAGTTCTAAAGCACAACCATCACACGCGCGGCAACCATCTGCGTAGTAAAATACCTTTCCTGCTTAAAGGCATAGTATTCGCCAAAGACGGCCGCGCTATGACGACAACAACGACTAACAAAAAGAAGAACGGTCGGCGCTACCGTTATTACATGCATACCCTCATGAACAAACAATATGCCGCCGCTTCTAGCATGCCGCGCATCCCCGCAGCCGAGTTGGAATCGGCAGTGGTAAAGCAACTGCATGACATACTGAAGTCACCGACTGTAATACAACAAACGGCTATAGCAAGCAAAGCTTTTGATGACTCCATCGACGAAGCACAAGCCACCGTTGCGATGCTGCACGTTGGCAAGGTGTGGTCGCAGCTATTTCCTGATGAGCAGAGCCGTATCGTTAAAATGCTCGTCGATAAAATAATTGTCGACAGCGATAACATCGAGTTGCACCTACGCAACAACGGCATCCAAGAACTTGCTCACGAGTTTACACCAGTGAAAAAGCTCACCCTAGAGGCACGCAGTCAACATGCATAACGCCGATAACAATGTGATAGATACTCACCCTACCCTATTGCAATTCCACATCCCCATCACATTAAAACGCAGCGGTCATCGCGCGCAAACGACTTCACCTAATCAGCCAACAGCACGAAAAGCTGCACTCACACCCATGCAAAAAGCATTGATACGCGGCAACCGCTGGTTACACGCTCTCGAAACAGGACAAGCAAAAAATCTTCAAGACCTCGCGCAGCAAACCAACGTAGACCCAAGATACGTAAATCGCATGCTTAACCTCACCAACCTAGCACCTGACATCGTGGCTGATATTCTAGACGACAAGCTACCAGACCACATCACCATAACCACCCTAACAACCAACACACCGCGGTTGTGGGCGGAGCAACAAAAGCTGATTAGTAACACGCGACTTACTCAATGAGCACGTCACTAAAATAGTTACAACCCACGCATGCTCGAAACCCATCCGCTACAAACATATATCCGCTAACACACCAAGAAAATTACTCAGCCTAATTTAGTCACTGAGATATCAATTTCACTGGCTTATAATTGACTGTAGTGACATAATTAAAACCATAGAATGCTCTTTGCTCAAAATTAGCGCTGATGGTAGTGTGTCAAAAAGTGAAAATAGAGTTCGATGCGCAGAGTTGCAGAGACCATTAGGGTTTAGCAACGGGGAAAATCAATGATTTCATGGACGATACTCATTAAAATTAGGTCAGTAGTGAGATCATGAAAGTGGTAAATCGATATTTGTCGTATGATCAGCAGGAGACGGTCGCTGTCATAGGTGCTGGCTGGTATGGTGCGCACATTTCTTCAGTGCTTGCCGAGAAGGGTTACGCAGTAACTCTTTACGAGAGTGCGGGGTCCATTTTTAGCGGCATATCAGGTAAATTTGGCATTAGAATACACGTTGGACCACATTATCCTCGATCTAGCACTACTAGAATGACCTGCCGTAACGGATTTAATGAGTTTTTATTGCAATATCCCGAACTTGTTAACCAACACGAATATGCAATTTACGCATTAGGTAAAACAGACGCAGACGGTAAGCCCTCTAAAGTAGATGCCGCAACGTTCGAAGCTGTTTGCTCTCAGTTTAGGTATAAAGGCAAAGTTGATCTTAAGACATGGGGTTACAATGCTCAACAGGTAATCGATGCTTATGATTTTGATGAACCCAGCGCTGTATTAGGACCTCGATTAAGAACTTTTTTTGAAAAACGTTTATCTGAAAAAGGTGTGACTGTTAGATGCAAGGAAAGCGTTAAAAAACTTGAAAAAAGAGAGAGGAAAGTTCTCGTTACCAGCGAAAGCTCATCAACGTTGTTCGACCATGCTATTAATACAACAAGCTACAAAGATTTCTTTCCTCGTACACGTCCGCTCCCCTTTGACATACAAGTTGTTTTTCAGCCTTGCCTGGCACTAATATACGAGGATACCACTCCGGAGCAATCCGGCAAGCCTATATCGTTTATTGTAATGGATGGCTGGTTCCCTTGCTTAATGCCATACGACGATCGCACTACAACAGAAGGTAATCCCATCAAAAAATATGTTCTTACACATGGGAAGTGGACAATTATGGCATCATATAAATCCATAGATGATGCTCAGCGAGTATTTTCAACTATAGACGATGCTTTTATTTCAGAAAATGTCAGAGGCCCAGCTGAAGAGCATATGAAAACGTTTTGGCCTTCTTTTGATAAAAGGTTCAAATATCAAGGATGGACAGGAGCTGTATTAGCTAAAATAAAAACCGAGAAAGAATTTCGTGGCTCAGTCGTTTTCCAAGATCCAGACAGTAATGTCATATCTGTCTTTCCTGGCAAAATCACAAATATTTTTGACGCTGAACGTGATGTGCATGCTTTGATTGAAAAACTTGATATCGCCGAAACCCCAGAGGGATACAAGTACAATAGGTCAGGTATACTTCATTTTGCAGAAGCAGAAATTTTACAAAAACCAGGGAACAGCCTGCATAGCAGTACTACCGAGCTACAAACTTTTCGAGCAAAACTGCAGGAAACAACATTAAAAACAATGGGTACAGAGAAAACACATGAAAAACCAAAGCACGATAAAAAAAGCATGGCTTACCTGACAACTGCATTATTCACTAGCTTAGCTTCGCTTTATATGTATTTTAATGTGGATAAAGATTCTAGCTCTATGAAAAATGCTACTGCATATTCCTGTTTTACAATAGCCTTATTTTGTCTATATCGCCGCGTTTTTGCTTCGTTTTCGCATGCCCCAAAGTCGACATTTTTTGGTTCTTCTCCGAATGAAACAGATACGCGCTATGCTACCCAAGACAATAGAAATAGTCTAAGGTCATTTTTAAAATAATTCTTTTTAGGAATAAATATGGAAATTACACACAGCCAAAAAAGAACTGAAGTAAAGCACAATATTTTTTATCAATTACTAGAACAGTTGCCTGCACATATCTTCTGGAAGGATACTGAAGGCATGTATTTAGGATGCAATTCATTGTTTGCTAGAAGCATAGGATTTTCTAGCCCCGATGATATTATTGGAAAGACTGATTATGATTTCCCTGTGATGAAAACAAATAGTGACAGTTATCGAGCCGATGATATTGAGGTCATGAAATCTAAAAAACCCAAAATTAATGTCAAGGAAGAGCAAGTTCTATCAAGCGGTAAAATATCCTATCTGCTTACCAGTAAAGTCCCTTTGTTTGACGGATGTAATCAAGTAATTGGTGTGTTGGGTATTTACTCTGATATCACCAAAGAAAAACTTGCTGAAGAGTTGGCGTTTCAGTACGCCTGCCAAGAGAAGCAATTACAAGCTATGGAGTTACTAGCAAATGCAATTGCTCATGAGTTGCGTACGCCATTGGTAGGAATCAGTTTAGGAATGGAAGGATTAAGGCAAATAACAGATATTTTAAAACCAGCCTACGACTATGCCTTAGAAAATGGCTATAAGGGAAAACTACTAGAAACTAGGCTTGAGAAAAGTTTACAGCAATTAATTACATCGAACAAAAAGCAAGCGCGCGATGGTTTAGCATATATTGATATAATGCTGGCCAGCGCAAAAACTGGCACTATAAGCGCCAATAACTTTCAGGCTTATTCTATAAGGAATACTATTAACCAAGCCATTTCTGAATACCCTTTCCAAAATGATAACGAGCTATCTTTAGTTAAACTAAGCGTTCATGAAGACTTTCTTTATGCTGGCGATGAAAATTATATGAAGCTAGTATTTTTTAATTTGATTAGAAATTCTCTGCACTTTATTGACAAAGCCAACAAGGGAGAAATATTTATATCCTCCCACGTAGACGATGATAAGAATGTCATTGTTTTTCACGATACAGGATCTGGCATTGAGCAAAGTGTGATAGAAAAAATTTTCAAGCCGTTTTATAGTGGCCGTATCTATGGCAGCGGCATTGGTCTTAGCTTTTGTCTAAAGGTAATAGATGCTCATAGTGGAAACATCCATTGTGAGTCTGTTGTTAACGAATATACGAAATTTACTATAACTTTACCAAAAAGTTTTTAGCGTTACGTTTAGAGTAAGCCCGTGCCAGGTATTGATGGAAACCACTACTGCAATGCCTTGACAACTTTAATGGGAAGATAAACGCAGTTGCTTTTGGGTAAATCACCTGACAAACGAAGCCTCACTGAAAAAAAACCTCTTCCATGCTCACCGCTGGCTGCAAATGCTTGAAACAACTTATGCCTGCAGCATTGATGCGATTGCCAAGCAGAAAAAGATGGATGATCGCTATATAAATTGACTACAGAGCTTTACAAATTGAGACATTTATAATTTACAACCACACATTATTTAACGAATTTTTGACCCCCACCTCCGCGGCCACCTCTTGGATCGTAGCGATCTTCATATTTTTTCTCGGGTTTCCCAGAACGTTCCCGTCGCTGCTTCTGTTCATACTGCTGTTGTGCACGTTGCTGTAGCTGAACCAAAAACTCACCTAATTCCCCTACTCTTTGTTGCCTAATCTGAAGTACTTGATCTTGCTCAGCTTGTGTTTGTGGCGGTCCATCGTAGTACTGATTATATACTCTCATCATTCGATTAGGGTTATAATCAGCGATCATTAAAGTATTATTTGCTAACATCTGACGAGTTGCATCGGTTGGCCGTGCTAAGAGACGTGTAGGATTCTCAGGATCAAACTCAAATCGATAATTTGCGTCCCACAGCATGAGAAGCTCATCACCTGTAATTGTGTTGTCTTGTGTCCAAACTTCTACATGGCTTGGATCAAATGGTTGCGCAAGCTCGAATGTCCGGCCAGCTAGCATGCCACCAGCCCAAAAAGCTTGGTTTAAAATATAATTCCATCTGGGCCTATCAGTTATACCTCGATAATCGGCATCAGCAATAATTCTATCGCCTGGCCCGAAGTTAGCACGTACATTATTCATGAATCCAAAACCAATATGGTGTAGCCTTGCTGCCTCAACGCCCTGCCCATTGCGTTGAGCTGCATCTTGAAAGAAAAAACGCGGATCCCCGTTTGCCCAACTTGCGTCAGCAAACTGTCGTATTGATTGACGCCTTACTTCGTCGGGAATATTTCTTGAAGGTGGTGGCATGACGCAGCTCCCAAAACGTGCTAGACTTATACTTAAAGTGTAGAATACAAATTGAGGAAATGAGCTGTGCGCCTATCAAAACTCGAATTGACTGAGCTTGCTGGAAATACTCTCGAAGCTTTAGATTTCGTTAGAGAAAAATCAGTTACAGAGAAAGATGTAACATATATTTTTGGAGTGCTAGACGGCAATACCAGTGTCAAAACCTTGACGATTGAAGAGTGCAATATGACTGACTCAGCAGTCATTAAGTTAGCGGAATGTTTGCAAGACCATCCGTACATCACTCGCCTACATCTTGCAGGTAATCAGATAACTAACCAAGGCCTTCGAGCTTTAATGTCAGTGCCGCACTTAGAGTATATTAGCGTCGCTTTTAACAACGTCTCCTCAAACATTGTCCGTGAGGTTCTTGCAAGGGATCCAAACAAACCAATAATCCTTACGGGTAACCCCAATATTTCAGCTTCTGAATTAGGTCAAATGAAAGCCCACTTTAAACAAACGGCTAGACCAAGACGTTTAGATGCAGCTGATACAATGCAATCTACCCTAACTACCCCTGCAGCTCATCCTGCCGCCTTCCATACTCCCAAAAGAAAGCTTAGTGACGCAAACCACAAACAGCCTAAGCGTCATCACAAAGACCAGAACACTACTGTCCTTGATGCCGAATTAGATGCGCTATTGGGTGGTCCCCGTTTCGTTAAATAAAGTAATTGAGAGCATTTGTGGGTTTGCGCTTTGCAGTGATAGTTCCGGCTTAAACCCGCGTTTGTGCACAATCACCCTCATCTCCCCTGCATGGCTATCAGCAACCCTGAGAGAAAGTTCGCACCGAGTAATCTTACAATTGTTAAGTGTGTATTTGGTATGCTTGGTACCCAGCGCTACCCCAGCCGTCTTGCGGCTTGCTAACCTCGTCGTCACGTGGGGTTAAAGTTTATAAACCTTCACTATTTGGCAAATAAGCCGATCCCGTGTCCGTGTCGTTGCTCTGACGCATCAAGCTGAGCAAATGCATCCTCAAATCTCCTTTTCAGTTCTTGCCTCTCCTGCGCTGGTAAACTTCCAAGCCTAGGAATAACTGACAAAGCATTTTCTATTGAAATTTGATTAAGCCTGTCTTCAGACATCGTAAATTCGTCGCTCTTGTCACCAAGTTGATCTAACTTGAAATGCTGACTTAACCGCGCCATATTTTCAGCACTAATTTTGTTATCGTCTAGAACAAGAACCCTTACTTCGTCCCGGTGTAATACCTCATTAACTACTCCATCCGTTATTTGATTAGCCGAAATTACCAAACACCTCACATGCTCTGCTTGCATCAGGGCTCGCAAACCACGATCGGTTATATCATTCACCGACAAATCCACTGCCGTTATATTTGGTTTATCACTTAATAACTCGGCCAACCTCTCCGCCGCATCATCTGACATATTGCACTCGTTAATGGCCAGGCTTTCGATGCTTGTGTTGTCCCCCAGCTCATCAAACAGATCCTCAACATCCCGCACTGAGAAACCTTCCCTCATCCCAATTAGCAGGGTTCCCATCGTGTTGTTGATAACTTCCGGCATATACTCTTGGGGAATGACCATAACTACACCTCAAAATATGAACTATACTTCCAATTATAGTACATCGCCCCACGGAAAAGATAGCCCATCATGCGACCAAGACTAACTTCTAGTTATAGGAATATGCAAGATTATCAAGAGGCACTTACAGGAGGAAATCCTACGCTTAGTGCACGGCAGGTAAAGCAACGTCCCATTTTCTTTGGGCTTAGGCCTGGAATACCAAATAGCATACCTGCAAATCGTCGGGGCACTGGAAATTATTTAAATCCGCAAGGTCGCGGGGAACAATGGACTTATGAAAAAAATCAAGCTTTTTGGGCAGGCGGAATAGATGCTGGCCGTTCATTTGTATTGATAACCCCCCTAGAGAATAGTGCAATTGGAACAATAAGAAATCGCTATACGGGAGACGAAATGCTTTGGCTCCTGGATAACGGTTACCGGTTTGAGTTTTTACCAAGAACAAACGGGACAAGAAACCCCGATGCTATCGTGGCAATTCCACCTCAAAATCGCAGCACACAAGCAGTAATTAGGGACTATCGCCCGAATATTGGCGTGGAGACCAGAAACGCAAGAATGCAGAAACTAGAACCGCTCTTAGCAGATTTAACGCAGCGAAGAAATGTGCTTTTGACACAAAACCAGACACAAAATCAGCACACACCCCAACAAACGTTCGGGCAATAATGCACAAATAATTTTCCCTTAACGATAGCCATCACCAGCCTCCACCACCACACACCAACCTTCAATAGCCCTCAACAGCCCTGAGAGAAAGTTAGCGTCGCACATAGATGGAAACCACTACTGCAAATACCTTGACAAACCTAATGGGCGTTAACCACATACGCGAAATTCAGGATAGCAGTGTCCTATTTTTAAGATTTTTGTAAAAATTTTCATGCGATGCTAGCGAAAGCAAAGTCAACTCATCGCTCTCCTGGTTGTAGGTGTATGCTAGCAAAACCAGCTGGTTCACGAGATTAAACTTGTGCACCCTAACTCCAGCAAGATCACCGATTTTCATTTCACCCAACAGTGGCTCGCTTTGTATTTTGGCAATCACATCTTCCACAGATTTAATCTGGTTACGATGCAATTTTTTCGCGGCACGCCTGAACGTGCCTGTCATCACTGTTTTCACAACAAGCCCGGACGATACTCTTCGACATCACCTGACTTGGTATCCTCGAT
>JACCDN010162455.1_pt1 | contig 11282 bp, 8 predicted proteins | sample 7441691 | NCBI WGS metagenome assembly JACCDN01 (sample SAMN15323439, study PRJNA562643) | freshwater metagenome | isolation source: river surface water | place: USA:Blue River Watershed | collected 2017-08-16
CGTCGCAGTAGGCGGTTCTGGCAACTCCTCGTGAGTTGACCTGAACCAAAACCACACCCTCACTAAGACCATCTCGAATGGCGCTCCAGGCCAAAGCCGACACACGAGCGTCTGATTCGTCGTAAGCAATTCGTGGGGCCTTGAATTCAGGCTCTTGGTCGGTCAAGAAGCCGATTTCAATTAGTCTCTGCACCTCTGGGCTTCGAGCATGGGCTACAAACAAAAGAGAGCACTTATCAATTGATTGGCGAACCAGCACTGCGTCTCTGGCGTGCAGGTATGGGCTCTGCTGGTCGATGTAGTTTCTGTCTCCATCGTCGAACATTGCAATGACGCCTAAATTCTGAAGAGGAGCGAAGACCGCAGACCTCGAACCGATAACGATGTGGGCACCTGGCGTCAGGCACTTCAGATAGGCGGCATAGCGGGCCGAACCCGTTTGTTCGCTCGAGAAATCTATGAGATGTTGGGCGTAATCTGACTGTTCAATAGTTTTCTTGAGCAGTGCTTGATCTCTGAAGTCGGGCACGAGCAAAATCGAGCTATAGCCACGATTCAGTTGATCAATGGCTGCTCTCATCAGGGTTACAACCCATTCGGCAACAGGCACCGCGCCAAATTCACTGCTTACAGTGCCAGGTTTTGCTAACGCGGCTTGTAATTTTGGTTGATCGGGTTGAGTTCTTCGTTGAATAGTGAAATCACTGTAAAGACTCTTTTCTACCCTTACAAAGCGCTGGGCTATCGCCGAAGAAAGCAGGTCGCCAAGGGTTGATGCCTGTCGGTCGGCAAGGGCACGCAGCAAATTGTAGATGTTCTCTGGCAAAACAGGTAACGGCGAGACAACTTCGGCTACAGTGCTTAGCTTTCCTTCGAATTCGCTTTTTTCGACTAGCCCGACAACGAACGCATCTAGCTTCTGCTTGCTTCTGCCGAAAGGCACCCTTACTCGAACCCCGGGTTTTACCTGGGCTGCAAGATCTTCGCCAATTCGATAATCAAAAACCTTGTCTAAAGCAGGAAGCGGTGAATCGATTATGACTCGAGCAATAGAGCTCATTGCTTATTGGCCAACGGCCCGCAGGAGGTCTGCGACGCGATCTGTGCGCTCCCAGGTGAAAGTGTCGAGCTCTCTTCCAAAGTGGCCGTATGTTGCCGTCTTAGCGTAAATGGGCTTGAGCAGGTCAAGCGAATCGATAATGGCTTTTGGGCGCAGGTCAAAAACTTCACGGATGGCGCGCTCAATCAAGCTGTCGTCAACGGTTCCAGTTCCGAATGTTTCAACATAGAGACCAACGGGCTGAGCTTTACCAATCGCATAGGCAACTTGCACTTCGACGCGCTGGGCTAGCTTCGCAGCGACGATGTTTTTCGCAACCCAGCGCATAGCGTATGCAGCCGAGCGATCAACTTTTGAAGGATCTTTTCCGCTGAATGCGCCTCCACCGTGCCTTGAAGCGCCACCATAGGTGTCGACAATTATCTTGCGTCCAGTGAGGCCGGCATCGCCCATTGGGCCGCCCACAACAAAGCTTCCGGTTGGGTTAATTAGAAATTTTGCCGCGTCAGCTTCGAGGCTGTTCTGTTCGAGAATTGGTTTAATGACCAATTGCCGAACTGCCTCAGCAACATCGTCTTGCGATACTCCAGCGCGATGCTGAGTCGAAACTACGACTGTCTCTACGGTTTTCGCGATAGCACCCTCGTAACCAATCGTCACTTGGGTCTTTCCATCGGGTCGCAAAAAATCGACCACACCCTGTTTGCGCACTGCAGCAAGGCGTTCGCTCAGCTGATGAGCCAGGCTAATCGCCATGGGCATAAGTGTTGGTGTTTCATCAGTGGCATAGCCGAACATGATTCCTTGGTCGCCTGCGCCCTGAAAATCGTTTGGATCTTCAGACCGATACTCTCTAAACTCGAGGCCCTCGTCGACTCCCATGGCGATGTCAGGCGACTGCTGGCCGATTGACATTGAAACGCCGCAACTCGAGCCATCAAAGCCAATGTCACTTGAGGTGTAACCGATCTCGATTATTTTCTCGCGTATAAGCTTTGGCATTTCGACGTAAGCGCTAGTCGTTAGTTCGCCAGCCACGTGAACCAAGCCAGTGGTGACCATGGTTTCGATTGCTACTCGCGCCTGAGGGTCTTGCTCGAGGATCGCATCAAGCAGAGTGTCTGAAATTTGGTCACAGATCTTGTCGGGATGACCTTCGGTGACCGATTCTGACGTAAATAGTTTTAGGGGCTTCATAGACTGCCAAGTATATCGAGTATCACTGACGCGACATCTGCTTTGCTGCCCTCGACCTGGCGTTCTACGCCACTTTTTGTCAGGATGATTACCGAGTTAGTGTCTTCGCCAAAAACTCGACCCCCAGTCACGTCGTTGGCGACAATGAGGTCACAACCCTTTGTCATTATTTTGTGGGCAGCCAGTTGGCGCAATTGGCTCGAATCTGAGGCAGTTTCTGCCGCAAAACCAATCGATACCGTGCTGAGACCCAACTGTTTAATCTTCGAGGTTGAATTGGCCAATATGTCTGGATTGGCTTCAAGCTCGAGTGTGAGTTTTGCGCCAGCCAGGTTGCGCTTAATCTTTTCGTTGAAAACCAATGATGAGCGGTAGTCGCTAACGGCGGCAGCCATAATGAGGAATTCAGTAGTAGCCAAGTGCAAGTCGACAGCATTTGACATCATTTCCGCGGTATCAGCCGCCACAAAATGGATTCCTGGCCAATCTATGTGCTCAATGTTGGCACCAATCAAGACGACTTCAGCTCCCCTGCTGGCTGCCTCTTTTGCTAGGGCTATACCTTGCTTGCCAGACGAGCGATTTCCAATAAAACGCACGGGGTCGATTGGTTCTTGAGTACCACCGGCTGTGATCAAAAACCTTTTTCCCAAAAAGTCTTTCGGCCTCAATAGCGACAATGAGGCAGCAAAAACTAGCTCGGGCTCCGGAAGTCTTCCTATTCCAGAGTCAGAGCCGGTGAGTCGTCCGGTCGCTGGCTGCAGAATTTCGATTCCCCTAGAAGCGAGCGTTTTTATATTCTGCTGGGTGGCATCATTTAGATACATTTCGGTGTGCATGGCTGGCGCAAGCAAAATCGGTGCTTTGGTTGCAAGGATTGTGTTGCCGAGCAGGTCGTCAGCTAGGCCCGCTGCGGTTCTCGCAAGAAACGAGGCCGAAGCGGGAGCTACCACAACGAGATCAGCCTCTTGAGCGATGCGAATATGTTTGACAGTTTCGACGTCTGTGTACAGATCTGAGTCAACCGCATTGTGTGAGAGTGCTTCGAGTGTTGCCGAACCAATAAACCTAAGTGCATTCTGTGTTGGAATGACTTGAACCTCGTGCCCAGCCTCAGTGAAAAGCCGGATGAGTGACGCCGCTTTGTAGGCCGCTATTCCCCCGGTGATTCCGAGAACTATGCGAGGCACGGCTGTTCTCGACTAAAGGGTCTTCTTGGCCAGTTTGTTCTGGTCGATCTCTTTTAGAGCGATTGTGAGCGGCTTCTCATTGATGGTCGTGTCAACTAGCGGGCCTACAACTTGGAAGAGGTGACCATCTTGCAAGGCCGAGTAGTAGTCATTGATCTGACGAGCACGCTTTGATGCGAAGATGACAAGTTCGTACTTTGAGGTGATTTCGGGGCTTGACAACAGGTTGTCAATCGACGGCGAAACGATTCCTTCTAGTTTTTCTGGCATTTTGATGTCTCTCTGAAAAGGCGCTTAGGCGCTAAGCAAGTCTACGACCGCAAGGGCACATTTGGCTACATCATCATTCACAATGACGTGGTCAAACTCTCCCTGGCTCATCAACTCTTCGCGGGCCGTCTCTAAACGTCGCGCCATCTCGTCGGGTGTTTCGGTTGCTCTGCGGTTGAGCCTCTCAACCAAGGCATCCCAGGATGGCGGCGCCAAAAACACCGTGATAGCTTCGGGCATGTGCTGCTTTACCTGCCTGGCGCCCTGAACATCAATCTCAAGCAGAACGTTCTTGCCCTCGCCTAGAGCCTGCTCAACTGGCTGCCTAGGCGTGCCGTATCGGTGAGTTTTGTGAACAGTGGCGTACTCGAGCATTTGCCCGGTTGCGATGAGATCATCAAATTCAGCGTCTGTTAGAAAGAAGTAGCTCTTTCCATCAACTTCACCCTCGCGCGGATAGCGGGTGGTTGCAGAGACGCTGAGAACAATATTGTTGCGCAACGAAAGAATCTCGCGCACAACTGTGCCTTTACCGACGGCCGTAGGCCCAGCAATAACTAGCAACTTTGCTCCGCGCATCTTAGACACCCTTCAACAGTTGCTCTTTGGCCTGCCCAATAGATGCAGGTAGACCTATGCGGCCCGAAGCCAGCACACTTCGAGAAACTGATGCAATTACCCTTCGGCTCGATGTCTGGAACAGATCAGATAGGTCTTCAAGATGCGCTCCCTGAGCGCCGAAGCCTGGTGCAAGAATCGGCGTTAGCAAGGATTCATCCGTTTGCAATCTTGTCAGACCAGTGGCGCTGAGATTAACGGTCGCACCAACAACTACCCCAAGTGAACCAATGTTTGCTCCCGGCGCAAGATTCACCTTGTTGATGCGCTCTATGTGACCAAACACATCGGATGCTACCGTCTGGTCTGAGATCTTCGCGCGTTGAAGCGTCTTTGCTTCATCGTTTGAGGTGGCGGCCAACAGAAACAAGCCCTTTCCGCGCTCAATGGCAGCGCTCATGGTCTCGGTCAAAGATTCGACTCCCAGGTAGGGGCTGACGGTTAGTGCGTCGCAAAGAAATGGTGCCGACTTTGACAGCCAGGCTTCAAAGTAACCCGACATGGTTGACCCGATGTCTCCCCGCTTCGCGTCCATGATCACCAGTAGGTCTGTTTGGCTAGCTTCAGAAGCTAAATCTTCAAGAACTTTGAACCCCATAGAACCAAAGCGCTCAAAAAAGGCAACCTGGGGCTTAATTATCCCAACGTTATCGACAGCTGCTTCGAGAACCGAGAATGCAAATGCGCGAAGTCCCTCGGCCGAATCTGGTAGACCCCATTCACGCAGCAGCGACTCGTGCGGATCGATACCAACACACAATTGCCCATACTTACTAAAGGCAGATTGTAAGGCGGTGCCGAAACTAGTTGGCAATTGCAGCCTTTCTGTCGAGAGCATGCTCTTGGAGCGACTTAACGCTGAACGGACCAGCCAAAACCGCCTCAAACGAACCAATGGCCGCGCTCAATTGAGCAATGGTAGTGAAAATCGCTTTATCAGCAGCGGTTGTTGCAGCGCGAATTTCGTAGCCATCCTTGCGGGCGTCTGAGCCGCTTGGGGTGTTGACCACGACATCTACCTGTCCAGCTGTAATTAGTTCGACAATTGATGGACCCTCTATTGATTCAGGGTCGGTGTGTTTGCGCACCACTTTAACCTCAATGCCGTGTCTGGCGAGAATCGCAGCGGTACCCGAAGTTGCTAGAACCTTGTATCCGAGTTGTTGAAGCCTGCGAACTGGTAGCACCAAGTGTGGCTTGTCTCGGTCGGCTACCGAAACGAAAACAGAGCCAGACTTTGGCAGCGCTGAACCAGCTGCCGCCTGACTCTTGGCGAATGCCCTCGGAAAATCGACATCGATTCCCATGACCTCACCTGTAGAACGCATTTCGGGACCGAGCAGCGAATCAACAAAACGACCGTCTTTGGTGGCAAACCGCTTGAAAGGGAGGACAGCCTCCTTGACCGAGATGGCTGAACCAGCCGGAATGTAGGTGCCATCCTTTGCGGGTAGCGCCCCATTGGAAATCAGCGAGGATATGCTTTCGCCAACCATTACCCGAGCTGCAGCTTTCGCGAGCGTAATGCCCAGTGCCTTTGAAACGAACGGCACCGTTCTTGAAGCCCTCGGGTTTGCCTCAAGCACATAGAGCACATCGCTAGCCAAGGCGAATTGAACATTCAGTAGACCACGCACGCCAATGCCCTTAGCGATTGCCAGTGTCGCTTCGCGAACCCTGCCAATCTGGGCTTCGCTCATGGTCACCGGTGGAAGAGTGCAACTCGAGTCACCCGAGTGTATGCCTGCCTCTTCGATGTGTTCCATTACGCCGCCAACGTACAGTTGCTCACCGTCGTAGAGCGCATCAATGTCGATTTCGATAGCGTCATCGAGAAAACGATCGACCAGCAATGGATGGTTTGGTCCAACTATTCCCTGATCAGAGATTCGATCGAAGTAGTCGACGAGAGATTTTTGGTCGTAGACAATTTCCATGCCTCTTCCGCCAAGAACATAAGATGGGCGAACTAGAACTGGGTAGCCGATTCTCGAGGCAATCACCACAGCTTGGTCGAGGTCAGTTGCGGTTCCGTTAGCTGGCGACAGCAAAGATGATTCGTCGAGAATCTTCTGAAACAAACCGCGTTCTTCTGCAAGATCTATTGCCTCTGGGCTGGTTCCTAGAATAGGTACCCCGGCATCCTTCAGGCCTTTGGCGAGTCCAAGAGCGGTTTGACCTCCGAGTTGAACCACAACACCGACGAGTTCTCCACTCTGCTGTTCGGCGTGAATTACTTCAAGAACATCCTCAAGGGTTAGCGGTTCGAAGTAGAGGCGGTCACTGGTGTCGTAGTCGGTCGAGACGGTCTCGGGGTTGCAGTTAATCATGATTGTTTCGTATCCGGCATCTCGCAACGCGAATGATGCGTGCACGCAGGAGTAATCAAATTCCACACCCTGGCCAATGCGGTTTGGACCAGAGCCGAGAATTACTACCTTTTTGCGTTCAGATGGTATGACTTCGGTCTCTTGCTCATAGGTGCTGCAGTAGTACGGTGTTTCTGCAGGAAACTCACCCGCACAGGTATCGACTGTCTTGTAAACTGCCCTCAGATCTAAGGAGTAACGAAGTTGACGTACCTCGTTCTCAGAAATACCTCGCAGTTGAGCAATCTGCGCATCGCTGAACCCGTGCTCCTTTGCCAGGGCGATTTCGGCTTTACCCAATTGAGCGGCTGCTGAAATTTCATCGGCAACCTCGTTAATTAGAATGATTTGGTCAATGAACCACGGATCAATCTTTGTCGATTCGAATACCTCTCGGTTCGTTGCTCCAGCTCTTAGAGCCTGCTGAACAGAAACGATGCGACCGTCGGTTGGAATCTTGATTAGTTCAAGAAGCGCACTCTTATCGCCAACTGGATCAGACCAATGGAATGAAGAGCCTCTTCGCTCAAGACTGCGAAGCGCCTTCTGTAGCGCTTGAGAGTAATTGCGACCAAGCGCCATGGCTTCACCAACTGATTTCATGGTGGTGGTAAGGGTTGCATCGGCCGCAGGGAACTTTTCGAATGCAAATCTTGGAACCTTAACCACCACGTAGTCGAGCGTTGGTTCAAAACTCGCCGGAGTTACTTTGGTTATGTCATTGGGGATTTCGTCGAGGGTGTAGCCAATCGCCAGCTTTGCTGCGATTTTCGCAATTGGAAACCCAGTTGCCTTTGACGCCAGAGCCGATGACCTAGAAACTCGGGGGTTCATCTCAATAACGATGACGCGTCCATTTGCCGGGTCGACAGCGAACTGGATGTTGCAGCCGCCAGTGTCGACGCCTACGTCTCGAATGATTTGAATGCCGATGTCACGCAGGTTCTGGTACTCGCGGTCGGTTAGGGTCAGTGCTGGTGCAACCGTGATTGAATCACCCGTGTGAACTCCAACAGGGTCTACGTTCTCAATCGAACAAACAACCACGCAGTTGTCGTTCTTGTCGCGCATTAGCTCGAGTTCATACTCTTTCCAGCCGAGTATCGACTCTTCGAGAAGAACCTCTGTGGTAGGGCTCGCCTGCAAGCCGGCCGTTGCAATGCGAATTAGGTCATCTTCGTTGTAGGCAAAGCCTGAGCCAAGCCCGCCCATTGTGAACGACGGTCTAACCACGAGCGGATAGCCAAGCGTATCGGCACCAGCAAGCACCTCATTTATGTTTTTGGCGATAACCGATTTGGCAACATCAGCGCCGGCATCTAGCACCAACTGCTTGAAGATCTGTCTGTCTTCGCCCTTTTTTATGGCGTCGATTTTGGCACCGATGAGTTCTACGCCGTACTTCTCGAGAATTCCCAACTCATCGAGCGCCATGGCGGCATTTAGGGCGGTCTGGCCAACGAGCGTCGGCAGAATCGCATCCGGACGCTCCTTGATGATGATTGATTCAATCACTTCGGGCGTGATCGGCTCAACGTATGTAGCATCGGCAAAATCCGGATCGGTCATAATCGTGGCTGGGTTCGAGTTGATGAGAATTACTCGGATGCCCTCCTCCTGAAGCACTCGACATGCTTGAGTGCCCGAGTAGTCGAACTCACAAGCCTGACCGATAACAATTGGACCAGAACCAATCACTAGAACGCTGTTTATATCTGAACGTTTAGGCATCAGTTAGCTCTCTTGTTTTCTTGTACTAGGTTTACCAGTCGGTCAAAAAGGTAGTTGCTGTCGTGAGGGCCAGCTGCAGCCTCCGGATGATATTGAACCGAAAACGCAGGTATGTCTAGACACTCCAGACCTTCTACGCAATCGTCATTCAGAGAGACATGCGACACCCTCACTCGGCCGTAGCCGTTAGCGCTATTGAGATTGTCGAGCGCATCTGTCTTGACAGCAAATCCATGATTATGCGCTGTTACCTCAACCCTGCCGGTAGCCCTGTCTAGAACTGGTTGATTGATTCCCCTGTGCCCAAAAGGCAATTTGTAGGTTTCGAAGCCGAGTGCGCGACCTAAAAGTTGATTGCCAAAGCAGATACCAAAGAAAGGTACGCGACGATCTAGCACTTCGCGCAGTACCTTCACTTGTGCCTCTGCGGCCTCAGGGTCGCCAGGGCCATTTGAGTAAAAGACCGCATCTGGAGAGCCGGATAAGAGTTCTTCGGCACCAACGTCTGCAGGATACACCTTTACGGTTAGCCCACGGTCGAGCATGTGCTCAATCGTTGACCGCTTAATTCCCAAGTCAACTATTGCAACGGTTCCAAGGCTTTGGCCCTTCGGGGCTTCAACGTAAGGAGTATTTGTGGTCACACTCTCGCTGAGCGACTGCCCTTGCATCTTTTTCGAAGATTTCACAATATCTAGAAGTTCTTCAAGCTTGCGCTTTGCTGTCTCACCGCTGAAAATTCCTGCTCGCATGGCGCCAGCACTTCTCAGGTGGCGAGTTAGGGCTCTGGTGTCAATTGATGCAATACCAACTACTTCGTTTCTTAGTAGTTCCTCATCTAGCGACCGTTCGCTGCGAAAATTACTTACTATTCTCGATGGGTCACGCACGACGTAACCCGCAACCCAGATTCGATTCGACTCCTCGTCTCGCGAATTGACGCCAGTGTTACCAATGTGCGGAGCTGTTTGAACCACAATCTGACCTGCGTAGGAAGGGTCGGTGAGTGTCTCCTGGTATCCGGTCATGCCAGTAGCGAAGACCAACTCACCTAGAGAAGAACCTTCTTTTCCGTAGGGTTTTCCGCTGAACACACGGCCATCTTCTAGAACTAGAAGTGCTTCGGTCATTTTGCCTTCCCTGCTGTTGCCAATTTCGAAATCATGTCAAAGAGCTGTTGAGTATCGTCAGCCTCGTCAATGCGCAAATTTGTTGTAAGTACCGTGTTCCCAAGCGACCAAGAGATTGCAAGCAATCCCCCACGCTCCACTCCACGATCAATCGTTGCTGACGCTCGCTTCACCTCGGTGATGTCATCTGCGGCAATTGCGAATGATTCCTCACCTACCCGGTCGATCTCTATCCCATCGCTCAGCACTACAAGCTCAGCTAAACCTCTGTGCATAAGCCCTAAGGCAACTATGCGTTCTAGCGGCCTGTCATAGTAAACGGTAGAAACGTACTTAGCTGACACCTTCGCTACAATCTGGCCGGAAAGCGAGCCTAATGATCTCGGAGTGCCCAACAAGTTCTGCTTGTTCTGTCTTCTCCTAATTGAAGAGACTGCAAGCCAGACAATGGCCAAGAAAATAACTACACAAAAAACGGCGACTATCTCTCTCTCACTCACATTGATTCCTTTTGTTGAAGGTTCGAGTTCATTACCGTGAATTTACCTCGGTAGATTGTGTGCACGACTTCGCCCGGTAAAGAGATGCCTGCGAAGGGATTGTTTGTGCTCTTGCTTGCCGATTCTGCAGAAATAGTTCTTCGGGCCTCGGGGTCAATTAGAACAAGATTTGCCGTAATACCAACTCGAATTGACTGGCCTTGCTCTGGATCTTGACCAATTTCAGCTGGCTTGAGTGACAAAACCTCTGAGAGTCGTTTCCAGTTGGAGAGACCGGACTCTAACAACGCGAGTTGAACAATTGAAGCGGCTGTTTCAAGGCCAACCATTCCAAAGGCTGCTGCAGACCACTCGCAGTCTTTCTTTTCGGTTGAATGAGGGGCGTGGTCGGTAGCAACAATGTCGATGGTTCCGTCAGCGAGCGCTGCCCTAAGCGCTAGAACATCTTCTGCACTCCTCAGTGGAGGGTTGACTTTGAAGCGAGTGTCGTAACTCTCTATAAGTTCTTCTGAAAGTAAAAGATGATGTGGCGTAACTTCGGCCGTGACTTGAATTCCGCGAGATTTAGCCCAGCGAATTACCTCAACAGATCCTGCTGTTGAGAGATGGCAAATGTGAAGCCGTCCACCCGTGTGTTCGGCGAGAAGCACGTCGCGGGCGATGATTGACTCTTCGGCTACAGCCGGCCAACCCTTGAGGCCGAGTTTTGCGCTGAGCGCTCCCTCGTTCATTTGCGCATCAACCGTCAAACTGGGTTCTTGAGCGTGCTGAGCGATAACGCCGCCAAACATTCTCGAGTACTCCAGTGCGCTTCGCATAACTAGCGCGTCGCTGACACATTTGCCGTCGTCGCTGAACACCCGAACTGCAGCCTCAGCGCTCGCCATCGATGCCAAGTCGGCCAACTGCGATCCGGCCAGGTTCTTCGTCACAGCGCCAACGGGAAAAACGTCACAGTAGCCTGCTGCGCGACCGAGATTTCTAACTAGCTCGACGACTGCTCGGTTGTCGGCCACGGGCGACGTGTTTGCCATTGCGTGAACGGCGGTGAATCCGCCAAGGGCTGCCGACTGAGTGCCGGTGAGAACGGTTTCGCTCTCCTCGAATCCGGGCTCTCGCAGGTGGGTGTGCAAGTCAACAAAGCCAGGCAACAATCTGAGACCAGTGCAATCGATTGACTTGCTTGCGCTTAGCCCAGTGCCTATTGCAGAAATAAC
>JACCDN010727327.1_pt1 | contig 11282 bp, 14 predicted proteins | sample 7441691 | NCBI WGS metagenome assembly JACCDN01 (sample SAMN15323439, study PRJNA562643) | freshwater metagenome | isolation source: river surface water | place: USA:Blue River Watershed | collected 2017-08-16
AAGCATATCTTTAAGAACGAAGGTCTTTCCAAGCCTCTAGTACGCTTGATTTCACAATATCGGCAGGGATTTTATTCTTCAGAACATGCAGAATCGTTTGTTCGATACGCTTCTGCGTCTCTTTTTCGACTTCTTTCAAAATCCCCTTCTCCGTTTCAGCGACTTGGCGACGCGCATCTTCCAGAATTTGTTCTCGTCGAACATCTGCTTCGGCGATCAATTCCTTTGCGCGCACTTCTGCCTGCGCTTTGGCGACGGTGATCTCAGACTGCATCTTGAGCAGCAAGTCTTGTGTCTCACGCGCTTGACGAGAGGACTCTTCCACAAACTTCGTCTTCAACATCTCCGTCTCCTGAAGATTCGCACGGACCGTCTCCCGACGATCATCCATCAACTTCAAGAGCGGCTTGTACAACAATTTTGTGAGTACCGCTAAAAGGATACCCATGTTTACAAGGTACAGAAGGATGCTCCATCCATCGATCCCTAGTTTTTGCAATGCATCCATACCACTGAGCAGTAAGGAATTAAACGACGAACAAGATGATCAACGAGATAACCAACGAATAAATACCCGTGGATTCACAAATAGCCATGGCGACGATCATGTTTGGCATCATCTTATCTGCCACCGCTGGGTTTCGACCCATGGCTTCCATAGCTTTGGCAGCAACAAACCCTTCCCCCAACGCAGGACCGATAGCTCCGAGCCCCATGCACAAACCAGCAGCGAGTGTTTTGATTGCGATTGGATCCATATGACGATCAAGTGAATAGACGACTGAATAAAAGGCTCCTCGAGGGACGGCTGCCCTCTCGAAACAAGTGGATAAACGCATTTACACACTTATTTCGAGAGGGAAGGCCATGACTCACGTCAGGGAAGGAACAGGCTGCCCTTCTCGTTTTGCGAGACGCGCATCGCGGTTCATCGCCGCCGTGTTTACCGGCCCTGCAAGGAACTGAATCGAAAGAAGCGTGAAGACAAACGCCTGGACAAATCCTGAAAACAACCCCAGCAGCAAAAATGGGATCGGAACAATAAATTGCGTGTAGGCGGAGAGGCTGACGATCACCGCGACCATCACGTCTCCGGCGAACAAGTTTCCAAACAAACGACAGGACATCGAAACGATCTTGGCGAATTCCCCAATAATATCCATGAGACCTAAAAAGAGCTCAATGAATGCATTTCCCAGATCTCCAAAGGAACGCACTTTCAGAAGTGGCGCAATGCGAATGTAGTTTCCGATGTGGCGGAGTGGCGACAGAGCCAGTGCCAATACGTGCGAAAGACCAACGACGACCAATCCAAGTGTCAGTGTTTGGCTCAAATCGGACGTGGAGAGACGAAGAAGCGGTTTTCCTTCCACCAGGATTTGGAAGAGCAATGGGAAGACGGAGAGCTGGTTCGCGATCGCAATAAACAGCAAAAGCGTCATGATCAGGGGGAAGAACTCACGACCTCGTTCTTTACTTCCGAAGGCCTGTGTCACCTGTTCATCAATGTATTCAAACACGAATTCAACCAATGCCTGCGCCCGGGTCGGGATCACCCGCATCGTGAGCCGTATGATAATCGCGAACACGATCAGGAAGGCGGAGCTTACAAACGCGGCGATCACCGCATTTGTCACCGGAATCGGTCCGAGAGAAAAGACGGCGTGCGCGGGAACGGAGATATCAAGCATAGGAAGATCTAAGAGGAAGTAACGATTTTTGCTTTTGCAAACCGAATTGCCACCATATTTGCCACCGGAAATGAAATAAATACCCCCGCAATGAGCCCCTTAGGCCCTGAATGCAGGTAGAGATCTACCAAATACCCTGCCCCACCGATCACGAATAATGTGAGCAAAATGGCTAACACGAGGTAGCCACGAATCTTCCACAGAACGGTAGCGTCCATAAATACGCGGAGATCATACGCTTCGCACCGCCACCACGCAACTATTGGACCGTCTCTGGCAGAATTCATCGTAACCTTGATTTTTTATGCCAATTGGCGTATAATACTCCGTCCGGAAGGCTCCGGATTTCACAACCTGTATACAAAATGGAAGGAGTCCGTCTTGTTGAAAAAAATCCTCGCCGTGCTGGTTCTCGGGGGACTCGTCGGAGTCGCCTGGGGACACACCGTCTCAGCGACGCCCAGCGTCGATGAGAAGACCCTCTACCAGCTCGTAGCCATCATCGCGATGGCCACGGCAGCACACGCCTTCGGAGGGCTCATCCAGAAGTGGCCCGGGCTCGCGGAGATCGTGGGCTGGATGCTGCTCGGCATCGCCCTGACGAACCTGCCCGTCGTCGGCCACGCGGTTCATGCCGCGCTGAACAACGAGCGCTACGGGCTCGAGCACGCCCTCTCGAAAGCCGAACTCCTCGGAGTCTGGCTTCTGATGACGGAGGCGGGACTCGAGACAGACCTCCGCACACTTGTCCGCAACGTGGGACGAGGCTCACTCATCGCCCTGATCGGCGTGGTCGTTCCGGGGGTGATCGTCTACCTGGCACTTCCGTTCATCTTCCCGGAGCTGTCGACGGTGGCGAGAATGCTCGTCGCAGCCATCTTCACGCCCACCTCGCTCGGGGTGGCGGCCATCTTCTTCAAGAAGGAGCGGATCCTCGCGTCCGGCACCGCCCAGCTCGTCATCGCCGTCGCGGCGATCGACGACATCATCGGACTCGCCAACCTGAGCACGATCGATGGCATGCGTACGGGCTCCGTGAGCGTCGCCGCCGTTCTCTTGATCGTCGTCAAGGTGGTCGTCTTCTTCGGCAGCTCCCTGTTCGCGGGATCCATCCTGGCTCCCACCATGTCGAACTGGATGGCGCGCCTGAACGGGGGCGAGGCCATGCGGCTCAAGCTCGCCCTGGGCTCGAGCGTGCTCTTCGCCTGGATCGCCAACGCGTGGGGGCTCTCGGTCTATATGGGAGCCTACGCCGGGGGCATCTTCCTGACGTCGGTGCACTTCCGCAAGTTCGACGGAGAAGAGCACGGGGTCGAGGACCTGCTCAAGGGGATGAAGTACATCCTCGTGCCGATCTTCGTCACCTCGGTGGCGATGAAGGTCGACCTCCAACTGCTCTTCGCCCTCAAGCCCCTCGGGCTGCTCGTGGTCGGCACACTGGGCCTGGTCGTCGGGAAGATGATCGGTGGCCGATTCGCCGGCCCGGGCAACGACAAGGCAACCCTCACCTGGGGGTCGCTCGTGCGCGGCGAAGTCGCCCTCGTCATCGCGAAGCTGGGATACGACACCCATCTGATCGGCGTCGAGATCATGTCCGTGGCCGTCATGGCCATGGTCGTCAGCATCGTGATCACCTCGATGAAGCTGCCGAAGGCGATCCAGAACGCGATCAAGCGCGACTCGACCATCTTCGACACGAAGGTCGAAACGGAAACGCAGGCGCACGCGTAGCGCCCGCCCGTAAACGTCCCTTTCCGCCCCTTCCCCCTCCCCTCCCCCGGTGAGCCGTTCTGACACTGACGATCTTCGTCAGCCGCACAGAACGATCTGCTCCCGGGGGATTTGGTATTTGGAGAACGATTATTTTAAATGCGTTTCGTAGAGGGCGCGATAAATCTGTTGCCGTGTCACAACCCCAACTAACACTCCTTCATGAATCACGGGGAGTCGACGCACATTTTTTGCCAACATGGTCGCAGCCGCGCGCATAATCGGTTCGTCGGGGGAAGCTGAATGCATGTTTGTACACATGAATCGCGTCACAACGTGATTTTGAACTTCTTCAATTTTATTCTCACGCTCCTTTGGATCGGTGTACTGTTCGGGATTGAGATAGTAGCTGTGGTAGTACGGAAACAAGATCCGTAAGAGATCATGCTCCGAAACGAACCCAACCAACTTGCTCGCCGTATCAAGGACGAACACACTGCCTGTTTTTGACGCATACACTTTTTCAGCAACTTCCTTGTACGTTGCATTTTCCGGCACCGTGACAAATGCGGTCTCCATGATGTCGCGAACATTCATAGCGAAAAAGCGTTAAGCATTAGGAACCTCTTTTACTATAACGCGTTCGCTACATCTCACCAAGTCGAATCGCCGCCGTATTCTTGTCATATTTAAATATCTGTGCTTCACTCTTTTTGGAGGTCCTCATGCCTACTGAGCTTCAGGAGTGCATTCAACGCGCCGTGACGATGTGTACCGAACAGCTTCATCGAAGGCTGTATCGCCAACGAATCGAACCCCAACTCAACAAGCAAGAGGTGCAGTCCCACGGACCACGGGTCATCGGAGCACAACTCCACCAGTGCCTTGAACAACTCGCAGACCGACGGATTCAACGGACGCCGAGCTCGCGGGATCTAGCAGTCTGCCGAAACCTGCTCTCTCGATTCATCGAGATTGATGCCATCAAGCCTGCACCGGCCAACGTGCCAGCGGAACACCCCTCTTTTCCAGACATGCTGGAGCAACGTCTACGTCCAGCGGTTCACACGGGAAAGAGCATCGGGCTGACGGTCCTGGGTACGCTCCTGCAGCTCCCACGCGTGACCGCAATCGGAACCGTCGAGGCGTGGAGCCACTTCGGCTTCTACCTGTTCTTCGAGCAGCTTTCGGCCGCCTATCCCGATCCATCACCGGACCGGTTCGAGAAGATTCTGACCAACGCGCGACTCCTCGCGTACAGTTTGTCAGCGCTCGAAAACGCTTATTGGCTCGATGATCTTGCCTCTCTGAAGAGCAGCCTCGCCGCCCTCACCGCTGGAGCAGTGCCCGTCGCCTATACCCCTCATACAGAGACGCTGTATGTTGCAAACTGGTATCAGTGACACGCCACCTCAGCAAACGCCCCACGAACCACGACCAACAGACAAAAGGAGTCTGTTCACGTCGCCCTTTGGTTCGTGGGGTGATGTGTTTCATCTCTACTCACTACGACGCGCACTATCCAATTGGCACCTTTACCGCGTCCTTATAATCACCTGTCAGTTTTGCATTCAGATGTCGGCGCTTCCAAGGGAGAGCTGCGAGTAACGTCAATGGACCTAAACGCCCAACAAGCATTGTGAGCATGATCAAAAATTTAGATGGATCACTAAAAAGCGCAGACAGGCTCGTTACCCCTCCCGTGAATCCCATAGATAAGCCCGATGTACCAAACGCCGAGAAGGTCTCAAAGGCTACTTTCAAAAAATTCATCAGTGGGTCCGGCGTCAGGAGATGCCGCCCCTCGAAGGCAGTGATGAGGAAAATAACGCCGAAGACAAAGATCACGCTAAAAAAGAACAACCGAATCGCATGAGAAACGGCGAACTTGCTGAGTGAATACTTAAATAGCATCACCGGTCGGCCAGGCGCCATGAACCAATCTTTAATATATCCATACAAGACCGCCACTGTGGGGATTTTGATACCACCCGCTGTTCCTGCGGGGTTCGCTCCAATAAACATGAGGATCATGAAGAGAAAAAGTGTAGCAACATGTAATCCTCCAATATCAATCGTATTAAAGCCAGCGGTACGTGTAGACACACTCTGAAACGTCGCTGTCATTATTCGCTGATTCCAGGTTTGTCCAAGAATGGGGTTTTGCGCTTCAATCAAGAGTGGCACACATGTTCCAATAGCAATCAATGCTGCTGTTCCCCAGAGCGCAATGCGAATCTGCACCGGTGAAGCAACGAGTGCCGCATCCTCTTTAAAAGCCTGTTCTTTGTATCCAGTTACATACCGAAAACGCGATATCATTGCCGCATGAAAGGCGATCAACACGGGGTACCCCATCCCTCCCAAAATAATGAGGGCCATGACTGTGATATTGATCACCGGATCCTGAACGAGTGGCACTAAGTTCGTATTCAATAAACCAAACCCCGCATTATTAAACGCAGAAATCGAATGGAGCACCCCCCCACCACCAAGGGTTTATGTTGTTGATCACCGCAGGATCGACAAACCAGGCTAAACGGATCCCCATCACGAGTGCCGCCACACCTTCGATGAGCAGCGTATAAAATGCCACGTGCTTGATCATGCGCATCACGTAATGATGCTCCGTATCAACAATGTCTGCGAGCATTTTTTTAACGCTCAAATTGTCAGAAAAGCCACGAAATACCGCGAATCCAAGAACAGAGGTAAACAAAATAATTCCCAACCCTCCCATTTGAATCAGGAGAAGAGTCACAATTTGTCCGGGAAGGGTGAACTGTGAAAAATCGGTGCTCGTAAGGCCCGTCACACACAGCGCTGAAACTGCCGTAAACAAGGCATCAATAAACGATTCACCGCGTTGTTTTTTCACCCCAACGGCCGTATGCGTCTCTATTCGCTCAGCGGGAACAAGATCTCCTACGCCAGCCGTATCTCCAAGAGGAGAAATACGCACAGCTTGTTGAACCAGTACCCGCGCCTCCACCGACCGAGAATGTTCGGTGGCATAAATCAGGCCTCCCCCAAGCAAAGACATCAGAACGAAGGAAACAACGGTAAGCTCTGCCGCCGTTAACGTGAAGAGTCGCTTGAGAAAAGAGAGCATCGTGTAAAAGAATAGCAAAAGCAGAGCGTATCTTACGCTCTATTTCTCTCATGAGCAAGATGAGCGACAGACACTAGGCACAGGATTCCCACTCCCCTTACATTTGCCGACTATCGTACGCCCAGTGCAAGACCGCCTGACGCTGTCCGGGACGGCAACTCAGATCTCCTTTCGAGCAATATTTCTTTATTTGTGAGACATGACGCACAATCGCCTTCCAGCGCTTGATCTGTCGTTCGTCTTCCTCGGGTAGTCTTCGCCCCAGGTAATAGCGGCAATACCACTGAAACCAGCCGCGTGGATCATGCTCCTCGTTAATCCATCCCTTCTCTTTCCAGACACGGAGCGGCTGACTCGCATGTACATGGAAAAAGTTCAGCGTATCGTCCCGTTTATCCGGAGATAGCTTCGCCCCCACAAACCAGGACGCAGGAAACTCCGCTCGACAGTCCGTCATGTATTTTCCGCCAAACACGCCTAACGAGAGCATCTCCTTTGGCGTCAGCTCTGGCTTGAAGTCTGGATGAAAGTGTTTTCCCTCAGGTTCAACGCAGGTATAACGATAGCCTGTTTGCATCGTATCGTTCACGACAACTACTTTTCCTTTGTGTGCGGACGGCATAAATGTTAGCGCTGAACGAGGAACAGAACGAGAAGGAACAATCCACCCCACCAGCCGAGATCGGAAACAATCAGCCCAACGATGATTTTTCTCTGCAGTGACTGAGGGAGAAGTTCTCGCGATTTTCCCTCCTTCTCGCGCTGGAGTAAAAACGGACTGACTTTAAACGAAAGGAAACAGCCATTCAGAATCAGCACGAGCGCAATACAGAGATGCACTACGGGGATGCCCGTGAACGCTTCGTTCCGATAGAACAGGAGCCCGCCGATGAGTGCCAGCGTGATACCGATCCAAATCAGTGGTTTGGTTACTTTGTGCGTGCGTGTCGTCGCTTCCGTCCAGTAGGGGGATTTCCGCCCGAGAAACCCATGGATATCAATCACCGTGACCGCCCCTAATCCGATGATGAAACCGGAGAGCAGGAGGAAGAGCCCAACGACGTTCAGCCAATCAATAGAGGACATAGAGGAGATGGTGCTAGTATACCGCAGGAGTATCACAGGACCTATGATCGATTTTCCGCAAAACACCCAAACGATCCTGCACTATTCGCTGCACGCTCTATTGCCAGCGCTATTTGGATACACGTTCTTTAGGGAAATTTGGGGGAAGGCCTGGGCTATTATGCTCGCGACGATGCTGGTTGATCTCGACCATTTGTTTGCGAGTCCTATTTTCAACCCCATACGGTGCAGTATTGGTTTTCACCCGCTTCACAGTGTTCCAGCCATCATCATTTACGGACTTATGCTTTTCATCCCGAATACATACGCGAAAATCGTTGGACTCGGCTTACTTCTGCATATGCTCACGGATTGGGTAGATTGTTTGTTGATGTAACGATCCCGTATTACGCAACCGGGCACGTATTCTTTCCAAGTGCCGCGTACAACCCACACCACGAGAACAACGATTCAAATAGACAAAAGCCTGAGAAGAAGAAAAGGACCGGACTCCAACTCGTCAGAAGCGCGACCAAGAACAACCCAAGCGCAAATGCCGCACGCAACCAACGACCAGACGATCCAATATTTTTTGAAACCGCTCGCACCCCTGTTTGCACGAGTCGCTTGAGCAGAAAACGATACAGGAACCCGAAGACAAAGGCCGCCACAAAAAGTGCCAACACGTACGCGATCCCAAACGGCGAAAGAATGAATCCTGCCGGGGAGGTTCCAAAGAAGTCGCGCTTTAATGTGGGAATAAGGCGTGCCGCGTTCCAGCTGTCACGCGCTGCGAAGTATTCTGCTTTCCCGATCGCGAGCGAATAGCGACTATCATTCTGAGCACTTGATACCTGGACGACATATTCGCCTGGCGTGGCGCGCTGCGTATATTCTTCCCCTTGCCAGTACCAGTCTCGACCGAATGCTTCCCACATACGCTTCCAAGAACTCGCGGCTGTTTTGTTTAAAACGGTCAGAGCGGTCGTGTCTCCAATCTTTGTAACGGTTGCCGTCACATCCTTCTTTTGATCGGCTCGATCTGGAACGAGAATATTCACATACAGATCGAACGGTTCTTGAGCGGTAATACGGAACATGTGTGGCTGCCCCATCAGTTGCCCGTAATAAGCCTTTGAGATTTCTGGCTCTGTAACCGTCGTCTCTGTCCCCGTCACAAGACGAGGCTGATGCGCAGAGGCGGCAAACGGCAGACCAAACAGGACAGCAACCGAGAAGACAAGTGACACCTGGACGAGAGGAAACCATTTCATATTAGCGAACATACCCCAAAAGACGCACAAATGCCCAATCGAACGGGCTCACCGGAGTACGGCGCATCAAGCTGCGATAGCTCACAATCCCCTTTTGTTCTTTCACCAGGTCGCGTGGGAAACGAATGCGATACATCAGCGTATTCCAAGCCGTATTTTCGCGTTCAGAACGGAAGTTTGGCGCACGACCAAAGACTTTTTTGAATGCCACGAGCGCGCTCGACACCTGGCGACGTTCGTTTTTTATATTGCGTGTGACAGGAATCAACCCGCTCGAGATTCGAATAAAGTCTTCTTCGGTCGCTGTCTCTCCAATCGTTTCTTGCACATCACGCACAATCGCACGGCGTTCCCCTTCTCCGTAGGCGCGTGAGGCGGGTGAAACGCCTTCTGCGATGAAGCGAGCGGACAACGTAGCGAACGTTTCTGGCTGCGGCTCTACTGTCTCTTGCGTGACGGTAGATGGTGCTTGAGGAAAGAGTGCAGGCAACGCAGGCGATTGAATGACTGGCGGATTCGCGAACAGGGTAAAGACAGACATGGGAGCACCCCCGCCACCTCCGCCGCCAACCGCACCTCCGCCGCCACTACTGACAGGGGCCGGAGCAGGCGTCGCCGTGTTGACTACGATGGCGGACGACGTCACAAACGAAGACTGATTCCCAACAAGGTCACTCGCTTGGACCCGGAAGTACCATGTTCCATCTGCCAAGGTTGAGGTTGGCGTGAAGGTAGGCAGCGCGGTTGAAGTCGCATAGACCGCTCCACTAAAGTCAGCCGACGTGCTCCATTGAAGCAGATACGGAACCTCCGCTAAGCCAACTCCGGCATCCGTAGACGCATCCCAAGAAATCACGGGCTGGGCCGATGTCGTAGGTGAACCGCTGGCTGGAATCCCTGGAGGCGTTGGCGCGGTGCCGTCAAAAATGAATAGTCCGCCACTTTCTTCGGTAAAGGTCGTATCCCCATCAAACGTCGCCCCTGAGACATTGACGATCACCCCTGCCCCGTTAGCAATCACCGTCCAAGGACCGGTCGAAGCAAAGTCACGTGTCGTCGTAAGACTTGTCGTATAACGCCTTGTCTTTGTCCCGGTCACATCGCCAAAGTCGGTATTCGGAAGGTCTCCATTCACGATCAGATCTCCGTTAATCGTTGATGGACCTAACCCACTCTCATCGTTCAGCGTCACGGTTCCCGATACCGAGGCGAATACGAGCAAACTTTCATCGTTCAACACATAGTCCGTAATCGGCAACAGGTCTGAGCCATACGAGATACCATCGATAAAACCCTCATAGACCCGATCCCCTGTCAGCGTAAAGATGCCGCCCTGCGGAGTCGTCGACGCGTAATAGGTCGTATCAAAGATCGCATTGCCAGTCACTGTACCTTGGTTATAGCTCCTCCCACGAAACGTCGCCGCCCCTGTCATATCATCCTCGTTACCACTATCATCGAAAAAATACGTGGCCCCTGTCACTAAACCATCGTTTATCGCATCACCATAGAAGTACACTGTTCCGTTCACAACGCCTCCATTCGTAGAAGAGGTGAACGTACTCGTCGCGGTAATAGTCGATATGTTGGTAGAACCGTCGTAGAACAAAAAGTCCGTAATCGGCGCCCCATCCGCTCCGTAGATATTGCCGGTCACCGTTCCCGCCCAATAGACTCCCCCTTCTACGAAGAAGAGTCCTGCGCTAGGTGTCGAAGAGGCATAGTAGGTCGTATTAAAGGTCGCATCTCCATCCACCGTTCCATTATTTAGACTCTGGCCATTGAAGAAGGCTGTTCCGAGTGTCGCACTATTGTTTTGGCTCGTATCGAAGAAATACTGCGTTCCACTCGCATTTCCACCGTTTATGGCAGATCCATAGAAGAGCGCTGCTCCCTCCACCGTCCCAACGTTCGTGGTCGAAAAAAAGGTCGACGTCACAGTAACGGTTACCGCGTTTGTCGATCCTGGGTAAAAATAGAAATCGGTAATCAGAGCATCGTCGGTTCCAGTGATGAAGCCCCCAACTCTCGCTTCCCATTGACGACCGGTTTCAAACGGGAACACCCCCGCGTTTGCGGTCGATGAAGCGTAATATAGCGTATCAAACATCGCATTCCCCGTAACTTCTCCGGTTGCATAGCTCGATCCATGAAATTCTGCATCTCCCTCCACCGTGCCTAACAGATAGCTATCATCATGGAACAAGGCGATTCCCGTTGCTGTGCCACCAATGGACAAAGAGCTTTGATCAAAAAACTGATAGCTCGTCACAGGAGACATATCCACCGTATAGGCTACTCCGTCAATCGTACCATCCCACGTAGTCGTCCCCGTAAGGGTAATCACCCCAAGCGTTGGAGCAAAGCCATCAAAGTAGGTTGTCGAAAAAATCGCATCTCCTGCGACATGCCCGGCATTCCGGCTCGCTC
>JACCDN011068030.1_pt1 | contig 11280 bp, 15 predicted proteins | sample 7441691 | NCBI WGS metagenome assembly JACCDN01 (sample SAMN15323439, study PRJNA562643) | freshwater metagenome | isolation source: river surface water | place: USA:Blue River Watershed | collected 2017-08-16
GGTCCTCAGTTTTAATAACTGAAAATAAAAAGACGCATTATGCGTCTTTTTATTTTACATAATAATGTATATACAATATAATAAATTAAATTATATAGGTGTTTATATCATGAAAAAATGGAATGAAGTAAAGAATATTGAAATTAACCATAAAAATATTGACTCTGTAATTGAAGCGCTTCAGCAAATGAAAGAAACAATTAAAGACGCAACTGTTGATTTATATATTGACGATAATTGTGGTGGCGGTTATGATGCTGGATCTATCCGTCTATATGAATTAGACGGAAATTATATGGTTGAATTCAGCGGATAAATTAAAAGGACCACGTGGTCCTTTTAATCATTTACTAAATGATTGTAGCTTATCAATAATTTCATCAGCAATTTCTTTTGCAGTTTTGAATACTAAGCTGTATGATTCAATAACTTCATTACGCTCTGTTAATTTAACAACTAAAGGTGATACATTTACATGATAGATTTCACCATCATAATGAGATTCAACTTCTAGTTTGTTATCACGAAGTTTTGTAGACTGAATACGGTTTTCATCAAATTCATCTTTTAATACTTTCATCGTATCGTAAACAACATCACCTGTTGACTCTTTTAAAAAGTTAGCAAAACTCATTTTTCATTCCTTCATTTAATTTAATTTATATTATTTAATGTACAACACATTATATTTAATGTACAACACATTATATTTATTATCGTGAAGTAATGTATTTTTCTGCAGTTATGTCAATGAAAATTGATGAATATGCAAAAACAAATATGTTAAAAGACGATTCTACAGTAGCTCGTTTACTATATGAATTAGACGAACTTAAACCATGTAATTATGAATTATTAGCAATCAACTAAAAGGACCATATAATGGATAATACAGTAGCAATAACAATCGTTAAAGAAGTAGCCCATAACTATTTGTTTGCTGAATTTAATGAAGAATCTGAAAAGATGATCACTGAATTGACAAATAAATTACAGCCTCATTATGAAGACGTTAAAGTAAATTTATCATTTACAGCTGCAAACGGTGATGTTGCGGTTGACATTTTTCACGATGGTATTAAAGAAAGTATCACTATTGGCAAATGGCCGCGTAATAATTGATCAAAAAGTATAAAAAATATGTTTACTTATATTTGATTATATGTGTATAATTAAATCTCAAAATCGAATGACCGCCTCGTTAAGGAATGATTGATTATGATCGACCCAAAATTACTCAGAAATAATATTGAAGCGGTCAATGTCGCTTTGGCAAAACGCGGTATTCAGCTTGATGCTCAGGAATGGGCGGATTTGGAAGCGCGCCGTAAAGAATTGCAATCTAAAACCGAAGCTTTACAGGCAGAACGTAATTCGGGCGCAAAACAAGTCGGTCAAATTAAAAAAGCCGGTGGTGATGCTTCTGAAATTATGGCACGTATGTCTGCAATTGGTGATGAAATCAAAGCCACTTCATCGGCTTTGACAGAATTGCAAGCTGAATTAGAAGCCAAATTACTGTCTATTCCAAACTTGCCTGATGAATCTGTTCCAGAAGGTAAAGATGAAAGTGATAACTTAGAAATCTTAAAGTGGGGCACACCTAGCCAGTTTGATTTTGAGATAAAAGATCATACCTACCTTGGCGAAATGATGGGTGGTTTGGAATTTGAAACTGCAACCAAACTGACAGGTTCCCGTTTTAGTGTTCTGAAAGGGCCATTGGCGCGTTTACAGCGTGCAATTACACAGTTCATGTTAGATACGCATACTGTTCAAAATGGTTATACCGAAGCTTATGTGCCGTATTTAGTCAATGCAGATTCGCTACGTTGTACTGGACAATTACCTAAATTTGAAGAAGATTTATTCAAGCTTCAAGGTGAAAAAGAGTACTATCTTATTCCAACTGCCGAAGTTCCTGTAACTAATTTTGTGCGTGATGAAATCATTGACCCTGAACGCTTGCCATTAAAATATGCCGCGCATACACCTTGTTTCCGCAGCGAAGCGGGTTCTTATGGTCGCGATACTTGTGGTTTAATCCGTCAACACCAATTTGATAAAGTCGAAATGGTGCAGATTGTAAAACCAGAGCACTCAATGCAGGCTTTAGAAGAATTGACTGCACATGCTGAAGGCATTTTGCAGTCATTATGCTTACCGTATCGCAAAATTTTACTCTGTGGTGGTGACATGAGCTTTGGTGCAACAAAAACCTACGACTTAGAAGTTTGGGTGCCAAGTCAAAATACCTACCGTGAAATTTCATCATGCTCAAACATGGGTGATTTCCAAGCGCGTCGTATGAAAGCACGCTACCGCGTCGATCAAAAGAAGATCGAATTGGTGCATACCTTGAATGGTTCAGGTTTAGCTGTAGGTCGTACTTTACTTGCAGTGATGGAAAACTATCAACACGCTGATGGTTCAATCGAAATTCCTGAAGTTTTACGTCCATATATGGGCGGCGCGACGTATATTGATTAAAATCCGCATCCATTTTGTGCATAGTTTTTGCTTTAGCTCAATCAGATCTAAAAATATAGAGACGTATCGTGTAAATTTTCCCCAATCTCTTTAAAGTTGCAGCAATCTTCGTTGGCAATGTGAATGCCAAAGCACTAGCACGGACTAAATTAGCTAAGTCTGTATTAGATGCAAGTTGGACAACACTAAGAACCATGCTCAAGTATAAATGCGAGAACGCAGGCGTATGGTTTGAGGAAGTCAATGAAGCGTATACCACCCAAACGTGTTCGTGCTGTGGCTCACGCTCCAGCAGTCCGAAAGGTAGGGCAGGCTTAGGAATAAGAGAGTGGCAATGTATGGAGTGCGGTACGCTCCATGATCGAGATATAAACTCAGCACTGAATATTCTTGCGCTCGGACATGAGCGTCTCGCAGGAGGAATCCCGACCTTTAGGTCGGGGGAGGATGTCAACTGATTAGTTATAAACATTATCCTTTAGACATTGATGGTGTTTATAACTAGATTATGTTATAATTTTGTTTGAATTGATATATCTTTATACGATAAGATAAAATTAATATGAGATATTTTAAAAAATGAAAAATAAAATCGTTATAAATCAATATAGCTATTGTAATTTATGTTATGAAATAGCGATTGATCTTCCATTTATTTCAGATAAAACTACGTTATTTACAATTAATCACGACGGTAAATATATAAGCAAAATTAAATTTAAAACTGAAAGATCTAATGATGAAGACGTATATCGCTTATATAAAGATGAAGCTTATATAATAGTTGATTATATATGTAAAAAATTTAATTATAGAATCGATGATTTTTCATTCATATCATTTAATAAATCAGGTTGGTTTGAATTTAAGTGTTTAGATATAAAAGATAAATTTGAAAAATTTATTTTAAAAAATAAAATACCTTTATTTGTATATATGTGTGACGTAAAATTACAAAATGGTATTGTGTATGATATTATTTTAGAAAAATATAGTTCAATTAATTTTTTAGACAATTTTAGATGGTTAATGGATATTATTTTTGAAAATGGTAAAATTATAAATTTAAGAAATAAAATATTTTCAAAATTAAATTGGTATAGTTTTACATATAACGGTTTACAATTTTAAATACGTATGATAAAATGTATACACATGTTTAATTATTGAAGAATATTTATGAATAAACAGCCTATGAGATCAAAATTTTCTGTGTCTATAAAAGATTCAGGTCAGCAAGAAGTAATTGAATATGACGATTCATCGATTATTCATTTTTCTGATGGTACAATTCAAATTAATAAATTTCCAAGCGCCAAATATTTAGGAGGTCAACTTAATCAAAATTCTGTTTTGATTAAAGCTGACATTTTAGACTCTGACGGTATTATGGTATTATCTCAGATTAAAAACATGTTAGATACATGGTTTAAAGGTATTAAAATTGATTTACAGTTTAATTATTTGCCGTATGCGCGTTATGATCGAGCTATGAAAGAAAATGATTCTTTTTCTTTAAAGGCGTTTACTGATATAATTAATTCAATGAATTTTAATCGTGTTTTATTGGTTGATCCTCATAGCAATGTTGGTCAAATTTTATTAAAAAACTCTGAGGTTATTATTGATCAGTTAACAGCAATACAATTATCGAATGTAATTACATGTAATAATTCATACGATTATATTGTATCTCCTGATTTTGGCGCTATTAAAAAAGCGACAAGTATTTCAGAATATTATAATATTCCGTTATTAATTTCTTTGAAAAAACGCGATGTTTCTACCGGATATACGGTTTTTGATAAATTGTTAATTGATGATTCTGTTGATTTAACAGATAAAAAATTATTGATTGTAGACGATATTTGTGATGGCGGAGCGACATTTGTAAATTTAGCTAAAGGTATTAAAGATTTATATAACATTAAATCTATTGATTTATTCGTTACACATGGTTTATTTTCTAAAGGCAAGAAATTGAATAATATTGATAATACATATTGTTATAACGATTATTCAAAATCTGAATCAGTTTTACTTAATTAATTTGGTAAGCAATATTATGCATAATTTAACTAATGTAAATGGTTTATTGTCGTTGAGTCAAAACGAATTAATAGATCAAGCTTATATTAAGCAATCTGTAATTTATAATATTCAACGAATTTTATTAAAAGAAAATCGTGGATGGTTATTTGAAGAAATTGAAGGTACTTCTTTAATTCCTGATAATTTAATTTCTGATGCGTATGGTGATGATGATTACTTTCAAGTAACGGATGACTTGTCATTAAAGCCTGAAACAACCGCGTTAAGTTATTTACGCGCAAAAGAATTATTACATCATTCTTTGAAAGCGCCATTATGTGTTTATCAAGCTTCAAAATCTTTTCGTAAAGAACAAGATCAAGCGAATAAGCACATGCGCTTAAAAGAATTTAAACAATTAGAATTTCAATGTATTTATTCGAAAACTACCAAAAATGATTACCAGATGTCTGTAATTAATAATATTGCATTATTTGTTAAAAATTTGTTGAAGCTGAATACTCGTCTTGTATATTCAGATCGTTTACCTAGTTATTCAGAAAAAACTATTGATATTGAAGTTTTCAATAATGAAAAGTGGATGGAAATTTGTTCAATTTCAAAACGTAATGATTTTGATGAAAATCATTTAGTATTAGAAATTGCGTTTGGTTTAGATAGACTTTTATACAATTTTACAAAGTCTAATGATCAGTTTTCAGTTGAATTTTTACCGGAATAAAATATATGTTTGATTTATCTAAAATAGTTAATGCCGTATTAATGTCTGATTCTTATAAGAATTCGCATTATGGTTTTTCGCCGAAAGGTTTAACTGAAATTTATTCAAATGGGACGCCTCGTTTTGATTATTATTTCAAAGAAAAATATCCAGAATTTGAGGGAAAATATGTTCAATTCGGCCATCAATATATGGTTAGAATGATTCATTCTATGTATGAAACGTTTTTTAAAACTGAAAAATCTGAAGCGATTAAACAAATTTCAGATGTTTTAGGGCCGTATTTAAATGAAACTAATTATGAACGCCACAAAAAATTACATTCGCTCGGCTATTTGCCGATTGAATTTAGAGCATTGGAAGAAGGATCGCTTGTAAATATTGGAGTTCCATCATTTACAATTCGTAATACTCATCCAGATTTTTCGTGGATGACTAATTATCTTGAAACGATTATTTCGTGCGAATTATGGAAACCTATGACGGTTGCAACTGTCGCCCGTCAATTTCACTTATTATCAAAAAAATATTCTGATAAAACATGTGATTCAGACGTTCATTTAAATTTCCAAAATCACGACTTTTCATTTCGCGGTCAGGGTTCATTATTATCTGATGCTATTTGTGGTGCAGCATTTTTAACGCATTCTATCGGAACTGATAACATTCCGGCTATTCCTTTTGTAAATGAATTTTATAACGGAAAAGAAAGCGGTTTAATTGGTTTATCTGTTCCTGCAAGCGAACACGCGACAAATTGTTGTGGAATTGTTTTAACTGTAAATGACAAGTTAAAAGAAATTGATTTAATGAGCGATGATGAAGTTAATGCCGAAGTAAAACGTCTAGGTTTAATTTAAATTATTCGTTTAAAAGAATGGAAAACTTAAGTTTTCCATTCTTCGCAATATAGCGTTAATCCTAAATATTTTTCCGATATATCACACTTATATTGAGATTTATTAATTTTTATAATCCATGGTTCATTTATTTTGGCGAAATTATACGCGGTTATTCCATTATATAATTTTTTATATTCATCTGATGTGCCAAAAAATTCAAATACTTTATTACCGTTTTTATCTAAAATATAGAATTTTTTCGATGACCAAATTTTATATCTATCTTTATTAGATTTTAACATATCTGGCGTTATTATACTCTTTTTCTTTAAAATATTATCATATACATGAACATTTCCACGATTTATAGATTTATATAAATGTTTATTATTTTTATATTCTTCTACTGTAATAGTTATTTTATTATTAGTTTTTATTTCAATAACACGTACTTTACCTGAGGTACCAGTTTTATATAAGTGTTTATTATTTTCATATTCTTCAATTGTAATATTTTTAAAGTAATCTTCATTTATATGTTTAACTGTAACATAACCGCCAGTAGTTCCAATATAATTATTTTTATTATTATAAAATTCTTCAAGCGTTATACTTTCATATTCTTTCGTATATTTATTAAATACTGTAGTTCTTCCTTGAGTTAAATGTTGGTGTATATTTTTATTAAAATCTTCTTTATTAATGTGTTTAATTTCTCCAGTTTTAATAAATCTTACAGTCAATTTGCCTTTATGCATTCCAACCATATTATTATCGTCAAATTCTTTTCGTGTAACATATTTTAATTGTCCATCGTCGTTTACAACAATACCTCCAAATACAGATTTATAAATGTCTTTATTATTTTGATATTCTTCTACTGAAATAACAGATGTCTCATTCGTTAATATATTAATTACTGTTACTGTACCATGAGACGCTGTTTTATAAATGTCTTTATTATTTTGATATTCTTCTTTTGAAACAAAATAGCTTTTATTTTCTAAGTCATATACATAAACTTTATTTGTATTATGTGTTTCATATAAATGTTTATTATTTTTATATTCTTCTACAGATATCTGTTCATACTTATTAGTTATTTTATTAAGCACCACGACTTTTCCAGAACTGGGTGTGATATAATCTTCATAATTATATTCATCACAATTAACTAAATAAAATTTTTCTTCGCCAATTTTTTTAGCTATCAATTTTCCTTGTGTTGGAGTAATAAATTCGTCTTTATTATTTTGATAATGGTTTGAACTAATAAAGACGAATTTATTACTCCCAATTGGCTTTGCAACAACATTATTATTAAAATAACCAAAATATCCACCAATAGTTTTATTATACGTATTATCTGATTTAATAAAATCTAAATTTACTAATTCTTTTTCTTTATTATTCATATCTTCAAAATTATCAAATACGTATAAAATTTCTTTAATAAAATTTTCTTTTCCAAATTCTTTTATAGCTTCTACTATATATCTTCCAGATCCTAAATAATTATCATTAATATTTGTTGTTACGTGTTGTCCAATATATATTTTACCATTTAATAAATTAGTTATTTTGTATATTGTATAAAATTTCATTTACATTTCTAATTAATTATTATATAATATTATTTAACTAATTTAATCTGTAACTGCTAGTGAGCATCAAATATATGTCAAAATTAAATGCAAAAACAAATAGAGATTTATTGAATGATTTTTATCTTAAATCTGGCGAAGATGAATTCTTAAAACAAGTTTTAACTGAATATTATCCAACTGGATTGGTGTCGTACGTCGCAGACACTTATGATTATTGGGGATTTTTAACTGAAATTATTCCAGATAATAAAGATCTAATTATGTCACGCGATGGTAAATTAGTAGTTCGTCCAGATTCAGGCGATCCAATTAGAATCGTATGTGGATATACTATTACAGAGGTTGAACAATATAACATTGATGATTACTTTAAAGAAGTTATTGCTAATGGATTATTGGGATCTATTGAATGTATTAAAACTCGAGATGGAAAATATTATTCGTTCAAACCGAAAATTGATGCACATGGAGAGTTTAATTATAATTGTAAAGAAATTCAAGAATATGAAGCAAAAGGCAGTATTGATTGCTTATGGAGTATTTTTGGTGGAACTGTTAATTCAAAAGGCTATAAAGAATTAGATCAACACATTGGTTTAATTTATGGCGATGGTATTACATATCGTCGCGCATCTGAAATCTTTAAACGTCTCGAAGATAAAGGTTTCGCTAGTAATAATATTGTATATGGTATTGGTTCATATTCATTAAACTTATTATCTCGTGATGACCTTGGATTTGCTATTAAAGCAACTCACGCTATCGTTGATGGAAAAAATATTCCAATTTGTAAAAATCCAAAAACCGATTCAACTAAAAAATCGGCTAAAGGTTATTTAAAAGTTAAAAAAGTCAATGACGATTTTGTATTAACTGATAATGTAACATTGGAAGAATCGTGTTTAAATTCAGATTTAAAATTAATTTTTAAAGACGGTGAATTTTTTAATGAAACATCTTTAAAACAGATTCGAGATAATGTTGGATTTAAAGTAACAATCTAAATATTAAAAAGGAGAATCATATGATTCTCCTTTTTAATTTATATATAAATAGTTGAATTCCATGAATATAGTAACAATTTATAAAATAGATAAAATTATCGAAAGAATTCATATATATGGATTTACTATAGATCATGAAATGAATTCTATAACTTTATTTTATGAGCGGTCAAACGAATTTTATAAATTAACAAACGAAATAATTGAATCATTAGATGATTTTTTATTTTTAAAAGATAAAATTAAATTATATGATTATAAAACGTCAAATGTTTCATTAGGTACATCCGAAATATCGTTTTTTATTTCGCCATCACATATTGAAATTTTAAATAAACGCCAATATAAAAAGTGTTATTTATATTGGAATGGTATTTTAGATAAAAATTTTATTAATTTACGATATAGTATATCAGATTCTACATTACGAAAATTTTCTAAATATATTGATATAATTTTTATTGAACACACGTATTATAAAAACGCAATTAATATTTTATCTAAATTTAAGACGTCGGATAAAATTTATTATACTATATTTTTAAATGATATTTAAATAAATGGCATTTATTTAAAGTAACAATTCTAATTTTTTATTTATTTTTGTATATACAAATGATATAATAAATATTTAACGATGATTATATTTATGAATATTTGGAAATTATAAATGTTACAAACTATAATGTGTTTTATATACAATGTATTTTTTAAATGATTTAACTATGTTAAGACACGAGGTTATGTATTTCCATGTTTCATATGGTAAAAATATACGATATTTTTACATAATTTAAATTAATAAGGTAAACAATATGAAAATGATTTATCATATATATAAAGGTAAATTTATAAATTCAAAAGAAATATTTGGCGAATTTAGCGAATATAATACGAGTATATTTATAAATTTTGTTAAACGCGCTAATGAAATAGTAATTATTTGTGATCAACATTGTATAAATACATTAACCGAAAAATTAAATGAAAAATATGGATTAACTATATCAAAAGATGAATACCCATATTTTATCAGAGAAGTAAATGGCGATTTATGTAGTTATTATTTAGAATTAAGCTATTTTGATAAACATAAATTGTTTGATCGATTAAAACATATTAAGACAACATATATAATAAATGGCAATCAATTAGATAAAGAATATATCAATATAAAAAATATTCAAGATTATATGGCATGTAAACCATATATTGAACATATGTTTGATAAAAATTATAAATTAATATCTAAACATTATACAGCAATAATACCTAAAGATACAATATGTTTTTTTAAGGAGCTGATATATGATTGATTTATGGCTGATAAATTAGTATTTTTTAACTTTGATGAGGAATAAATTATGGAAAAAGATCTAGATCGCGTTTTAAATTTAATTACGGCTGAAGAAATTAAAATAAAACAAAAAAATTCTATTATATCGCAAAATACAAACGATGTAATTGAGCTATTAACTTCTAAAATGGAATATTTTAAATTTAAATATCAAGATAAACCATTTAATGAACGATACGATTATATAATGTCGTTTTTGAAGGGTAATTTTGAAGAGTTTGATGAAAATACAATTAAATTAATTTTAATTAAAGAGAAAATATACCCGAAAATATATTTTGAAAATATTGAAACCATTGCGTCAATTATATATTTTATTATAAGTTTTATATCATTTTATATTATGTTTAATAATTTATCTAAAATGGATAATGTTTTAAATTTTGTTTTATCGTTCGTTTTTTCAGGATTAGGACTTTTATTTTTTATTAATTTATTAAGAGCATCATTTACTCTTAAATTTAAAAAAGGAAAGTGATATGAATGAAGTTTTCATTGAGGACTTATATACATTAACTAATTGTTGTATTAAATATAAGCATTGTGAATGGTATCCCTGTGATTCGCAAGGGAATATTTTAGCTAATGAAATAAAACATGATTATATTGTTAATTGGATTAATGATGAATGTTATATTGATTTTGGCAAATCATATAAATTAATAAAATTTGATTTTTATATACATGATATTTTGGTCGAATCATATATTATTGATGTTATGAATGTATGTGAAATAACTTTAACTTCTTACGAAGATTTACCATTTTATCAAAATATTGAATTGGCGCATCATTTGGTAAATAAGAAAACAAAAAATTATATTATTTATAACTTTAATAAAGGTAAAATAGATAATACGTTATACAGATTCATGACTAGAAAAGAGTATATTGATATGATCGATAATCATATCATATCTGAACGTAGTAAAAATTTTATTAAAAATAATAATATCGATTTATTATTATATGCGAAAAATTTATACATTGAAAAAACGTCTTTAATAATACAAAATTATAAAATAACGGTTGAAAAAATTTAAATTGTTATTTACAAAAATTTGAAAACATTATACTATATAATATAATAGTTTAAAGGGTGAATACTATGAATACTAATTCGCGTCGATTAATTACAGGAATTGTAATTACGTTAATCATTGGATTATCAGTTGCAATTTTATATAATAAAAAAGCAAATGCCGCA
>JACCDN011035985.1_pt1 | contig 11275 bp, 15 predicted proteins | sample 7441691 | NCBI WGS metagenome assembly JACCDN01 (sample SAMN15323439, study PRJNA562643) | freshwater metagenome | isolation source: river surface water | place: USA:Blue River Watershed | collected 2017-08-16
CGGGCGCGGCAGGGCCGGCTGCCCGGCCAGCGGCGCGTCGAGGAAGACGCCCTTGCGCCGCAGCGTCTCGGTGCGGGCCGCGGACCGCTTCTTCTGCTCGTACTTCTTCGCCGCGGGCACGTCGCCCTCGAGCATGATGTAGAAGTCCGTGGCGTACGGGAACCTGGCGCGCATGTTCTCGCCGAAGGCGCGCGCGAACATGTACGCGAGCATGATGTCGATGGCCGCGTACATGTTCGTGCGGACCCCGGCCGCCCAGTCGATAAGCACGGCGATCATGCGCAGCGCGTCGTCGTATGTGAGCGCGGCGCCGCTGTCCGGCGCGGGCAGGGGCGGGAAGTCGAAGCGGATGTAGTTGGCGTCGTCGAGCCCCATGAGCAATCTGCACGCGGAATCTGCCGCCGCTGACCAGCGCGGGCGGGCGGGAAGCCGAAGCGGGTGTAGTTGGCGTCGCCGAGCCCATGTGCAATCCGCGCGCGGAATCTACCGCCGCCCACATTTAAATGGCACGGAGTATGCCACGGAGTTTAACTCCGTGGGGTTTCGGGTGGACCGCCGGCGGTCGCGAGGTTTACGCCGTGAATATTTTTTTCTCTTTCGATGGAAGGGCTAGAGGATTTCGATTTTGCGGAGGTCGGGGAAAAGTTGAAGGCCAAGCAGTACTCCGATGCACTCCAGCGTGTAAAAGAAAATCTTAGAAATCTATCCTCTGGTACAAAATTTGTTTATTGTTCAAATGTAACAATGTGTGTGGGAATCGAATTCCCGCTTCTCGTATACACGGATTTCGTTCGTATCGTCGACGAACTTGTGAAAAAAACTGTTCTCTGCGCTACTACCTTTTTGCACATTCCGATGGTATTATCTTCGAAATTCCGAGAACTTCTAGCACGGATGTGTAAAAATAAAGTAACGCGTCTTTATCCGCCATAGCCCACCGGCCCCGCGAGCCACACCGCGGCGTACCAGAGCCCGAGCACCGCGAACACCACGGCGAGCGCCGTGGCCTGTATGCACACCGTGAACAGTACGCCGACCACGAACCACAGGATCATCACGCGCCGCGCGTGCGCCGGCACGTCGTGCGCCGACATGCCGTTGTCGGGCTCGAGCCCGCACTCGCCGCGCGGCACGTCGCAGCACCGGCGCAGGCACCGGCGGAGTCCCCGCGGCAGGCAGCACATCCCCGTGTTTATTTTTTCTTTTCCGGTTTGGAGAGCTGCTCCATGAACCACGCGGCGCGGCGCAGGTGCGCCTCGGGCACGACGAGGGCCGCCGACGCGTCGAACCCGCCGACCTTCGCCAGCCGCTCGGCGTGCGCGGGGGTCATGACGGTGTTCTTCTGGGCCAGCACCGCCGCGTCCACGCAGCAGTCGTCGAAGGAGAGCATGGCCCGGCGCCCGCCCGCGACGGCCCGCCGGACGTCGCCGATCTCCTCCTCGTCGCGGCGCCGCTGGGCGCCCCACGCGTGCAGCACCCAGACGGTGCCCGTGCCGTAGAGGGCGCCCCACGCCGCGCCGACGAAGTTCCACGCCCACCGCGCGTAGCCGCCGACCGCCCCGAGGACGACGCCGGCCGCCTTCGACCACACGAGCACGCAGATCGCGATCAGGGTGACCAGGAGCAGGGAAATAAACGAGTTCCCGCTCGGCAAAACGCCGCGCCCGTCTCCGATGTTCATTTTTATTCTGGCGCGCCGTTGTCGGCGGGCAGCGAGTCGGTGCAGTCGAGCACGTACACGCGCGTCGCCACGGCCGGCAGATCCGGCACGACCTTCGCGGGGATGTACCGGGACTTGCCCCGCCGCCCGGGCGCGCGCAGCCCCAGCGCCACGAGGGCGTCCTGCATGTCCTTGTCGTTGTACGCGCTCGCGGACGCCAGGTGCAGCGTCTGGCCCCACGCGCGCTCGGCGCGCGGCAGCCACAGAAACGTGCACCCGGGGATCCGCAGGTTCACGACGACCACCGCCGCGGCCGGCGGCGCCGCGGCGCGCGTGCGCTTCCGCGTGCGCTCCGGCGCGTCGTCCTCGTCCGACGCCGCCGATCCATCCGAGTCGTCTAGGTCGTCCATCTCGTCCATCTCGTCGAGGTCGTCTGCGTCGTCGGGCTCGGACGGGTCGCCCGACTCGTCCAGATCGTCCTCCGACTCGTCCGTGGCGGCGCTGGACCGCGGGGTGAGCTGCGTGTACACCGCGTGCGCGCCGAGCGGGTCGTCGTCGCCCGAGTACTCCGGGCTGTACGCGTCGGGCGTGCTGCCGCGCGAGGCCTCCGAGGTCAAGCCCATGTCTGCTCCGGCGTGTGTCCGAGTACTCCCCCGAAACCCCCGCCGACGATTCAGTATTCTCAGAGAAATGGTCACCGCGGAAGGCGTGCGCGCGCTGATGACCGGGGCGTGGCTCGCCGTGGCCGCGATGCACGCCGCCGCCGCGGCGGCGGCGCTCTGCCTCGCGCTCCTGCGGCCGCTCGACGACGCGGCGCACGTCGGCATCTCCGCATCGCCCGCGCGCGCGGTGTGGGGCACGTGGCACCTCGTGTGGTGCGTGCTCGCCGTCGAGGCCGCCGCCGCGGGGTTCTCGCTGCTGTCGGCACTCGGCTCGTGGAGGCTGCACTGGCTGCCGGAGGCCGGCCTGTACGCGTTCTTCTGGACGCTGCACTCGCTCACCACCGCCGGCATGGCGTGCGTGTTCCTGCTGTGGCTCGGCGTGCTCGACCTCTCGGCCGTCGTCGCGCAGGCGGCCGTCACGTCGCTGGTGCCGGCCGTGCTGGCCGCGACGGCCGAGGCGCTGTGGGCCGCCGAGGCGTGGCGCGTGCGCAGCATCGGCTGGGACCGCACGGTCGTGTCGCGCGCGGCGTGGGCGGTGATGTTCTTCGCGTGGCTGTTCGCCGGCCTGTCCGTGTGGACGTGCGCCGAGCGCGCCGCCGCGGCGGTGGCGGTGCGCGGCGACCAGAAGGCGGTCCCGTGGATCGCCGCGGTGTTCCTGGCGCTGACGAACCTCCTGCCGATCGTGCTGGCGACGGCGCGGCGCGCGCTGGACGGGTACTACACCGCCGAGGGCAACGACTTCCACGTCGCGCTGCGGACCTCCGCGACGGGGCTGTGCCGCGCCGGGTTCGTCGTCGCGCTGCTGATCGGGTTTGCGCAGCACAGCCGCGTTGTATATTGACTAAACGGCACTCTACGCGGCGCCGTCGCGCGGCGTCTTGCGCCGGCGCTTCGGCGCGGGCTCCGCCTCGCCGGCCGGCGCGGGCTCGGCCGGCGGCGTGTCGGGCTCCGCCGGCGCGTCGTCGGTCGTGGCGGTGCAGACGACCTTCGTGCCGTTCAGCCGCAGCACGATCCGCCCGCCGTTGCGCCGGATGGTGCTCTTCCCGTCGCCGACGATGTTCAGGATGTGCGGCATCGCCGCCTTCACGTCCACGCCGCAGCTCCTGGCGACGTCGGGGGCGACGGCCGCGAAGTCGAGCGTCTTCGTGAAGGTGCCGCTCTCGCAGTCGAACTTTGTCTGCGCGGCGTTCTTGACCCCGTCCAGCAGCGGCGCCAACTCACGCTCAATGCGCATGCGCACGTCCATGTGCCGGCGGCGGCACACCTCGGCCTCCGCGAGCATCGCGTCCATAAACCCCCCGGCGACCGACATGTTTATAGATTTTACCCCGCGCGGCCGCCCAGTGCCACGGAGTATGCCACGGAACCAAATCAGTGGGATTTTCGGCGCGGCGCCCGTGGCAAATTATTCTGTCGAACTTCAGCGACGGCCGGGATGTATACACTGCCGACACTCGAAGTGGCGCTGCGCAGCAAAACTGGCGGCTCAAGCGATTTCTGCACGTGCGGCTGCGACATGGGCCCGTTCCCGTGCGACCACGGAACATGCGAACCCGACTCGATCTGCCGCACGGGCAAGCGCGGAGATTTTTTACAATGCAACCACACTGAGTGCAGGGATGTGCACCCCCCGCTGTGCCGCGACTTGCACGCCGAGTCCCGTGCCTGCTGCAAGCACGGGAGCCGGTACGAAACGGTGTGTCGCCTGCACCCCGCGCTGATCTCCGCGATCAAGCGCGGGGAGCCCGCGCTCAGGGGCCTCCGGGTCGAGGAGATCCCGCAGCGGCTGGATTTCCAAGTCTCTACTTCCAGTAAGAAGGACAAGGAAGTCATGCATGGATTTTTACCGAAATACTGGGTTGACGCGGAGACATCGGCGCGGCTGGTTCAGTGGATCCGCTTCCGAACTTCGTATCCAACGAACGGTAGCTGTGGCGAATAAACCCTCTTTCCATCGACCACGTCGGCCAATTTGCAGCAACACATATTATAATTTTGATTTTTATTTGTATGCCGCGCCGCCTCGTTGTTGCTGGCGGCCGTGAAGATATATTGAATATATATAGATACACAATCACGGCTGGCCGCCCAAAAATGCCACGGAGTTTAATTCCGTGGTATACTCCGTGGGATAAAAGTAGTACCCGGAATATGCCGTGAAAACCGGCAATATTTCAAAATATGCCCGGCCGGGCCACCCGGCCGAAAAGATACGGAGTTTGATTCCGTGGCATACTCCGTGTAATAAAGGGATGTCGGGTATATTCTGTAAAGCATTTTGCCAGGACATAAAGGCGATGGCACGGGGCCCGAAGGGCCGTACCGAGATGCTTATCTCGCCGGGGCAGCCGCTTCTGTCGGACCGCATGCCCCGGCGCTGCTTGCGGCACTGGGTGCAATTGAAAAGATGTAGTACTCTGCAATCTCCCGCGGTGTTTGACATCGCGCGCTCTGTCTTGCGAGAATTCGCCCGGACGAATTTGCATGACTGTGCGTCGTCCGTGCGCGTCTTCGTATATGGCGACGACGACGACAAACAGCTCATGCCTACTTTCCTGGCGGAAAAGTTCTTTTCGGCGAGGACAAATTTCTGGCCCGGATACACTTCTTACAAGACGTTCCTGCGGACAGCTTTCCGGGCGAAAGTCTCGTGGATGCGGCGGACCTTGTCCGTCTTTTTGTTTGTGGATTGAATGCATCATATCTTCCGCGCGGCATCGCCGCGTCTGCGCGCGGGATGGCCGGCGCTCTTCGGCAGTGTGAACGGCAATATAAAGTATAAGAAATTTCAAATGTATATTCTAGACGTTCAGCTCGCGCGCAATGTCCACCAGGATGGTGCGTGCGTCGGGGCGCGCGAGTACCATCTTCGACCACGGCGTTAGCATCTCGGCGTGCCGGGTGACCTCGACGCAGTCGGAGCGGATTACCACGGTCGCGCCATCGACGTGCATGTAGAACTCCCACAGGCAAGGTTGGTCCCTGGACTTCGAAAACGACACATTCGCCAATGGGAGTCTGTGCTTGCGGCACACGTCATCGATGTGGCTATTCTGGCGGGTGTGGAAGAAAGACGCATGGAAAATCATATCAACCCCGAACTCGGTGACGAAATCGCGCAGCCACCGCGCGACCAACCGTTCGGCGCCGTGCATATTTTTTTCTCCGTCCAGCATGCACGGAAAGACATCCCGGTACACGATAACCTGCTGTCCATCCCTCTTTTCGGTGTACGCGCGCGCCCCGTACCCGTATTTGCCAGAGAATAGCACGTAGATTGCACCTTTGTGGCCCCACCGCATTTGAAGCGGGTGTTCCCTGGCTCCCCGGGGACCGACCGACAAAAGGTCGCGAAAATACGCACTTGGTTTTCGCGTATACGTTTTTGTTTTTCGCGTTCACCCGCGAGGTGTGCCTCGATTTTCACATTAGTTACAAAGATATGCCACTCGAGTTTTTTGTCAATCTCGTCCGAGTCGAGCGTCACCGTGCCAATACCGGGGGCGCGGGGCCGCACCTGCAAGACATATTTTTTAGTTGTAAACGTGTACATCCCGCCCGACAAAAATGAAAATGAAAATGAAAGAACGACTTCGTGTACTATTGCGCCGCGCGCCGGTCCGAAACGCAGAGTTCGATTCGTGGCATACTACGTGCGGGAAGAGAGAACACCGCGGCGGGTAGATTATATTCCGGTTAGTGTGTTTATCCAAAGTGGAAATGGGGGACTGGAAGAGTTTTAATCCCGCTGCGTTTGAACATGCGTGTAAAGACGCGAAGTCCGCGAGCGACAATGAAATGTTCAAAAGGGCGTTTGACGAAAGCACGAATGGGATCTCCAATCTTAAACCCTCTCGATACACAGAGGGCCGAATTGATTTGGCCTTCCCGTATCCCAAAGGTGTTCTGGAGAGGGTCCATGCGCATCTCATCAACGGGAATCCCGCGCTCGCGCCGCATCTTTGCATCGACGGCAGTTCGTTGTACTACACACGCGCGCCGGGGTGTCCGCGCACGTTGTGGGAAAAGATGCTCGCATATTGAAATAAAATAGCGCTGGTGTGTCACGCGGACGCCGATCGGGATATCGCCAAACGATTCTATTTGTCGTCGTCGCTCGTGAAGTCGAGATTGCTACGCGCGCGCTTCGGGTGCGGCGCGGGCGGCGGCGACCGGTGCGCCACGGGCGTCGCCGGCATCCGGTCGAGGTCCGGGCGCGGCAGGCGCGGCGACAGCGCCCCGCCATCGTGCTGCACGGCCGCCTTGGCCGCGGCCGTGGGCGGGACGAGGAGGCAACCGTCGCGCAACGCCGGCGGAGCGTCAGCTCTCGCGGTGACCGCGAGGATATCGTTGGCATGGTCGAACTCCATGTGAAGCGCGCCAGCGTGCTGCGCCGCCTCGTACATCGTCGACGACAGTTCGTTCTCGATGAATTTGATCGCTACACTTCTCGATATCTTGTGCCTTTCGTGGATGCTGGAGATCAATGCGCGCATATTAAAACACTCATGCACCGTGGCGTTCTCCCCGTTGACCAAGCCGGCGGCGAACACGAGTTCCTTTTGCAACCAATCGTGGATTTCTGGGCGGATGACGTTACCGAGAGTTTTGTAGTCCTTCACGCATGCCTTGGCCCGCGCGAAGATAAGATTCGCCGTCGCGCGCGCGAGGTCCCCCGGTATGGATTCCATATCGAATACTAATTCGTAAAAATTTTCGCGTGGCACACGGAGTTTGCCGCGGCGAATTCCGTGGGACTCGGCGAGCGGCGGTGGCGCGGCCGTTGCGCGCCGGGAATGTCCACTAAGTTTGTGTATTTGTATCTCCGCGGCGCCTTCGTCGTCGGTCAGCGGGCCCGCGGGATCGGCGCGTCGGCCGGGGGAAGGAGCACCTTGATGAGCACGAACTTGTGCTTGAATTCTAGTGCCATTACACCCTTGCCCGTGACCCCGATGCCATCGATTTGTTCGCCGAGTATGTTGACAATTGCACTCGCCTCTACACCGCGCTCCTTGGCACACGTTTCGATAAACGAGATGTAATTACACTTCAACTCGACGTCGCCGCCCCGAAGTAGGCGCGGGGATGCAACGAGGTCGACATTCGAATCCATCCACGCCCAGAAATCATTTACGATCCCGAGGTGCTCTTCGGGGACGAGCGGCTCCTCCCGCTGCGCAAATTTCATGGCCAGGGAAAAAATACGGCCCGCAATTTTCTGTTCCATCCCCGTTGTTCCACACCGAAACCCAAATGAAATTCGAACGGGTCGGAAACGTCACGGAGTTTGTTCCGCGTCGGGAAACACGGTGGCATTGCCGCGTCTCGTTTGTTTGTGGTAATTGCGTTTTATTTGCCGTCGTCTGTCTTGCGGCCGGCCTTTCGTGCGCGCTTCGGGCAGGCGCGGCTCTCCTCCTCCTTCTCCCGCCTGGCGCTTTTCGCGGCCTTCCGGATAGCGGCCTCGGCCCGTTTGGTGATTTGCGCGTGTTCGATAAACACCTCGGCGCGCACGACCATCGACAGGGCGTCGAAACTCATCTTCAGTATCATGCCGTCGCCGACACCAACCGACGCGGAATTCAGCGCCCGGACGCACCCGGGGATGACTTCTTTCAGCACGCCTATGGCGTCCGAGTGCGACAACTTGAACTGGCCGCCCAATTCCTCGGCGAGTTCCTCCCCCGCGCGGTAGCAGTCCCCAACCACCCCCACATCCGAATCGAGAAGCACGCTCCATTTGGCGTCCACGAGAAGGTGGTCGCGCACCCAGACGAAAAAAATAGCGCTCGCGGCAACGCGCGAACAGTGCGAAACCGTCGCGGCCTTCGCCGCCCGGGCGCAGACGACATCCCGGATCCCCCGTACGTGCGTTTCCATGTCGAAAATAATCCAGACTTTTGCGCGGCCGAACCGCACTGAGTTTGGTTCCGTGGCATATTCCGTGGCTGGAATGTACACCAGCTGCCATTCGGCATGTCGACTGCGATGGGTGGGTGGATGCAAAGGGCTGGCCAGTGGATGTCAGTTTTGGCCGCGACGGCCGTCGGGTTGGCAGTGGGCAAGGAGATGACATCCTATGCAGCGGACCGTTTTTTCCGGACAGAGATCGAGACAAACGACATTGATGCGCGCCCGCTGCGCAGGTGGGGGCACATTCCCGCGATCGAGAACGCGTTCGGCGTCTGGATGGGCGGGTCATTCACGTCCATCGTGCTCCGCGGGCTTCAACCGAACTTCAGGTCGGTGCACATGGGTGCCGCCCTGGTGCTATTCGTGGCATCCTACCTGAGCACCGCCAAGGTCACGGACCGTGTCGTCCTGACCGGCCCATTTAAGACGACCGTGTACCTCCCCATGAACCACTTCCTCATGCAGCGCCGGGACGAACACTACCAGCGCGTGGTGTGCGAAGGTCCCGCGGGCTCGTTGCACATCAATATATCGCCACCCGAATAAAAATTTTCGAATGCGCGCGTGCGCTGGCCGAATTTATGCAGAATACCGAGCAACCAACGCGGGCCGTGGCGTTTTATCGGCGGTACGCACGACTCGCGCCCGCCGACATGGGCGTAATTTAATGTATGTCGCGTCTATTCCTCCGCGCGCTGCTCGGCCGTCAGTGCGGCGACGATCATGTTGTCCACGTCGCTCTCCCAGTCCTTGTTCTGGTCGCGGTCCATCGTGTGCGAGTATGCCTTGTCACGCATCACATCAAAGCCACGCGAGACGTACTTGTCAAGGCGGCGCAACTTCTTTTTTAAATACGGCGAAGAATTCGCGCGCTCGGCGGAGTCGGTGTACAAGTCAAACAACTTCGGGGCGACGCGCATATACCCGTCCTTGATGTCGCGCTGCGCCGTGTCCGCGAACACGTATGCCGGGTCCTTCCACGTCGAGAAAGGGAAGTACACCTTGCACACACTGAAGTCGAAAGACTTGATCCACGAGGCGACCTTTTTGTCGGGGTGGCGCGAGAAAATGAAATCCACGTCGCCGACGTCGGATACGACCGCCCGGGCGCGCGTCGGCGACAGGAGCGCGCAATTGAAACTCTGCACCAGGACTTTGCGCAGTGCGTCCATGTCGTCGGTAAAGGGGCGCGCGCCAAACTCGATGAACAGGTCCACGTCCCCGGGGTGCCACGTCGGGTTCTGCCCGAGCGCGCATAGATAGGAATGCAGCGCGGTGCCGCCGCTGACGTACACGCGGCCCGGGTCGATGCCGCTCTGCTCGAACACCGCGGCCAGGGTTTCGAAATGCATCCCGTCGATTTAAACCGAAAGTGGAATAAAAGACACGCGCCGGAGTTCACCGGCGCGCCACGGAGTTCGCCGGAATTCCGCGGCCAGTAAACGAATTAGTGTCGAAATCGAAAACGGGTGCGGGGATGGAGAGCGAAGCCGCAAAGGATATTTTTTCGCGGGCCACGGCCTTTTTGCAGAGCGATGAGGAACAGCGCGCCAACATGCGCGACAAATTCCCAGGGGAGTTCTGGGCATGGGTGCGCGCGCATGTCAAGTTCGACGCGGGGGCGGGCCGGGTTGACAAAAACACCGTCACGGATCTTTATAACATGCAATCTTTTATCGCGGCGTGCGCCAAGACGTTCGGAACGGGAACTGGCGCGATTATCGAATGTATCCGATGTGAACTCGGGGCCAAAACTCCCATCCACGAACCGGGCGTGGGTACACTGACGATGTCTTTTACGCACTCGACCCTCCACGTCCGCGCGTGCCTCGACGCCCCGCCGGGCGCACCGAGCCCGAAACGCGCGCGGACCGAGGACGGCGCGGCAGACGACACGGAATGAATGCGTTTATGAATACTTCGGCTCACGTGCACACGGCCACGGCGCGCAGCTGCCACGGCCCCGCGACGTCGCCCGGCGGGATGTCGAACGTGAACCCGCACTTGGTCTGGTTCGCGGCCGCCGGCAGCACCGTCTGCTCCCAGTGCTGCGTCGGCGGGCACAGCGTGATGTTCGCGCACAGCACGTTGCACCGGTGGTGCAGCACCGGCGTCGCGCACGCCGGCGACCACACCTCCAGGTACGTGTTCGCCGTCGCGCCCGCGCCCGACACGGCCGGCTGCGTGATCTGCCAGGTCACGGCGCGCGCCGCGGCGCCGAGGAGCAGCACGAAGACAAGTACCAGCGTCTTCATTTACGTGCGCGCGCGCGCCGCAGGATTTATCAGACCTCGAACATGTACGCCATCTCGAACGTGCACTCGATCGTCACGCCGCTGCCGAAGTCGGCCGGCGACATGAACCACAGGTACGGCCGGCCGTCGTCGTGCGAGAACGCGGCGGCGGCGAAGATGGTCGTCGCGACGCTGCCGGGCCGGAACTCCTTGTACACGCACCCGGCCGCGCCGGGGCCGATCCAGCCGGTGCCCGAGCCGACCGGCGCGACGATGCGCAGGTCGAGCTGGAGCGTGGTGAGCCGGTCGGCGTCGGTGTACTGCACGTAGATCGCGCCGCGCGCCTCGCCGTGCGCGCGGTTGTCGAGCGTGTACTCGCGGTAGAACAGCGTCTCGCCGACAAACGCGTCGATGTTGTCGATGCCGATCGCGTCGACCTCGCGGCGCTCCCACGGCACGTCGCGCACGACGATTGTGCCCGCGCCCGCGCCGAGCTGCATCGAGCCCGTGGCCTCGAGGCCCAGGAACACGTTGGCGCCCGCGTCGGCGACGAGCGACGTGCCGCCCGCCGAGCTCGGCTGCGGCACGTCGAGGAGGACGTGCGTGCCCGTGGCGCTCGCCGACGCCAGCCCGGTGCCGCCGATGCCGCGCAGCGCGGTCGCGTTGGCGAGCACGGCGGGCGCCCCGAGCGACGTCAGCGCCGGCGGCGCGTACGAGTCGATGCACGTGCCGTTCCAGCGCAGCGTCTCGCCGTCGACCGGCGCGTCGCAGAACATGGTGTCGTTGTCGACGGGGAACCCGGCGCTGGA
>JACCDN010118973.1_pt1 | contig 11272 bp, 9 predicted proteins | sample 7441691 | NCBI WGS metagenome assembly JACCDN01 (sample SAMN15323439, study PRJNA562643) | freshwater metagenome | isolation source: river surface water | place: USA:Blue River Watershed | collected 2017-08-16
AAAAAATCTACTTGATTCCAAGTGACATCGGTGCTTGAAAAAGATCGCACACCATTGGGTTTGTAAATGCCCAAGCCAAACGACATCACAACCTCCCTAACTTCACGCGCAACGCACCGTTTTCATCAAAAACATTGATGGTGTTGTTTTCAATAATCATGGCTGCCGTGTTGCCTGATGGACTCACCAACGAAAATGTGTCGGTACGGATGATGAAGTCAGTGCGTGTTGCATTTGCTGCGATACCAAATCCAGACACCCTACCGTTCACATCCACACGCAAGGTGTATTGCGCCAGTAATGTGCCATCCACATTGGCACGCACCAACGCCTCTTGAGCTATGGCTGCCGTGTTGTTTGCCACACTGGCCTGCAAGATAGTTACCGTACTGGCCAGTGCCGCGACATTATTGGTTGTCGTTGTTTGTGTCGTCTGAATGGCTGCAACACTTTGGTTAATAGCTGTGATCTGAGCGTCATATTTGACATAGATTGAGTTGTCAGCGTTGCTTCTGTCGGTGATTTCACGGATGATGGTGTTGCCGTTTTTGATGTTTGTTTCATCAATTAGCTTTACCCGTTCTTGCAAATATTTGAACAAGCGAGACTCAAAAATGCTGGCGTACAGTGCACTGGATGGCGTATTGATGTCGCGCGCCACCGCCTGACCAACTAGGCTTGCACTTGTATTTGATCCGGCGCCCCCACTGCCGCCTAACAATTCAGCACGCGTGATAAAGGCGCTGTCACCGTTTCCCACAACCCCATTTCGGACATGCACACCATCAATCACGGCCTGCAATACCATCCGAGTGTTTTGGTCTTGGATGGCATCAAGGGCACCGAGGGGAATCCCCGGCACGCCATTGTTTTTGTTGATTGTTTCCATTAGATCGTTGCAAGTTCACGCGCTGTATTTGCCATGCGCAGCTCACGGAAATGACCGATTCCGGTGATTTTTATTCTGTATCTGTCGCTTGTATAACCGCCTCTTAATCTGAAATCAGTTCGTCCAGCAGTCAGGCTTTGTGAATGCTTAAGTTGGTACTCAAAAACACCAGTCTGGGGGTTCTTGTCGTAAGCCCATAACTCGAAAATCCATGAACCAGTCACCAATGCTTGAGCAAATCCATAATTTGTGGGCTTTGCAATGACAGCCTCGCGCGATTGCCAAGTTGCTGTGATGTCGTTGCCACCGTTAAATTGAAACACCCCAAAACCTTGCGCGTAGTAAAACTGGTCAGACAATGGGCTGACAAATCCACACTGAGCAACAAAGTTTGGCAGATCAGTCAAAGCCGCGTTTGCTTCGTCGAACTGCACCATGAAAGGCGTAAAAGCCCCGGTGTCGTGGAATACCACTAAACGCCCATCCCAAACAGAGAAGCGCATGCCAGAGAGGCCGGCGCCGTAAAGTTCTCGCCATTTCTCACGCGTGAAAAATTGTTGACCCGCAGTTAAACTGGCCGTGCCACCATTGAGCGTCACAAGGCCGTCGTGGCTGGCATAAATCGCGGAACCATTGACCACCGCCATTGACCATTTAGACACCCCCGCTTGATCGGCATTGATTCGCGAGGCGGTCATTGAATCAGGCGAAACACCTGACAGCAAGTAAGGACTGGTTGTGGTTGTGATGATGGCGCCCGCGCCGTGGGGCATGCCGCCAACGATGGCATGCGGTAGCGGTTTGACATATTGGGGAGGCCAAGCCCACGGTTTGTAGGCCTCGCTGAAACACAAGCGGTTACCCACCCAGCCACACAAGATTCCATTGGGCAGTGTCATGAGGCCCACAAGCCCTTGGTCTGGGGGGTAGTAGCTGGCCGATGACAATGGTTCGTTCAAGAGACTTGCTAAACGATTGTCTGTATAGGTAACTGTTCCGGTGACACTTAGCACAGAAATCGACCCGGCATAAAAATAATCAGCGATTGAAGACCCGCTGGCAGTGCGGTACACCCTGATTTCTTTTATTGGTGCATGCGCTGGAATGTTGTCTTTGGTAACTGTCACATCTACGGGCGTAACCGGTGAGGTTGTAACAAGCGTTGGGTCGCTAGGTGGTCCTTCCTCGTTGTAAATGTTTGCGTAGGTGTAGATGTAGGCGCGAGTTTCTTTATCAGATTCTTTTATGCCGGTTGTGAGGGTTGTTGTGTACGCGGTACCGGTTGCGTCTTTGCTGATCGCAAGGCTGTAATAGCCGCCGCTGCTTGTAAGTGCCGAGTTTTCTGTATAGATGTCAAAAAGTTGAGACTTGTCAGCGATAGATGTTGCAATCACGCGCAAGACTGGGATTGCGTCGGTTGGTGTGGCTTTTATTTCAGGCGTAGAACCGCTGGCGGCAGCAGCTACTGCTTTTGTGGGTGGCGTAAATTGAAACTGCTTGTTATTCAAAGTTGTGACCGTGAACGCAGCATCTTCTTGGTACTTAACGCCGCTCAACTCATAGTGAAACTTAAAAACAAATGTGGCATTTGCCGTTGTCGCTTCAACAGGGGTTTTTACAAGGAGGACAGGCTTGGCGGATGGACGAGGCACCCCGACAAGATATGAACTTGAAGGCGGCCCACCGTTAAGCCTTGTAGCCAATCGGTCAGCAACTTTGAATCCACCATCACCTGTGTAATACACCCGATCAAACAAGTCATTGCCAAGGGGTGACCTGACTGCGTTGACATCCGTTGTCCACGAATAAAAGGTCAAGCCGTCGTCCGTAAAAAGCGACTTTGGAAAGTTGGACATGGTGTTGACCAGGTAGCCGCCCTTCGTGTTGCGAAGCTCTCCATATGCCAAGTCACAGTTTTGCGCGATGGTCGCCGCGCCCTCTGGCAGCAATGATTCTGGCAAGCGTGGCCGCAGGCCAGAAAAAGTGGTTAGCTTGACGGCGGCCATTTATGCAGCGCCCTCTAAAACCCGCACACGCGCAGACAGTTGCTGAACGGCCCTAATCAATGGTGCAATAAACTCGTCGTATCCCAGCGACAACACATCCTGACCACCATTTAACAAATGATTTTGTAACCCACCGAAATCAATACCAAGTCTTTGCATGGTTTCTAAAACATCTTGAGCAAGCAAACCGTGGTGATATCTTGTTCTTTTTTTGCTGCCATTTTTCACAATGTTTGCCAGTTGTTTTGCAACCATCCAGTTGTCATAGGCGTCTTTGTAATCTGCCCATGCCTGGTTGTAGACTGTCAAGTCCTCCTCATAGGTTGGAGAATCTTCCTGCGGCTGATCTAAGTAGGGTTGCTCTGGTGGGATGGGTATGTAGTCCTCTCGCAAGTCCCATCGGTAATCTACTGGGCGAAGCGCCTCAATGAAGTCAAGGCCCAAAACCGTGTCTCTGACATCTGCTTTATCACGGGCATCAGACCTGTTTTGCACCGTGCCATACACATAAGTCGTTGTACTGGAATTTCCAAGCTGGACCTGATTGCTGCCGTTAACAGAAGCCCCATAACCGATACCCGTGGAATTGGTTATGCCAGAGGCGTCGGCACCAAGAGCTTGAAATCCGACCGCCGTGTTGTATGAACCAGTTGTAACAGAGGCAAGTGCTGACCCGCCAAAAGCTGTGTTGCTACCGCCACTGGTATTGCTCAATAGTGCTTGGTATCCATTGGCAGTATTGAACTCACCATTGATGGTATTAAAAAGAGCGTTGTACCCAGTAGCGGTGTTGTTTGCGGCAACAGTGCTTTTGTTCAGGGCTTGAAAACCTATTGCCGTGTTTCTTTGGCCGTTGGTGTTGGCTGCAAGTGAATAGGCACCGGTTGCTGTGTTGCTAGCGCCTATCGTATTGCTTTGAAGTGCACTTGCACCGGTTGCTGTGTTTAATTGACCTGTCGTATTGTTTAAAAGTGCCGTTGTCCCGGATGCTGTGTTGTAGGCACCTGTCGTATTATAAAAAAGAGCGTTTGCACCAATTACCGTGTTGTAGTTACCTGTCGTATTGCTTTGAAGTGCACTTGCACCGGTTGCTGTGTTTAGTTGACCTGTCGTGTTACCGGCAAGTGCACTTTTGCCGGTTGCCGTGTTTTGTTGACCTGTCGTGTTGTTAGAAAGTGCAAAGTGCCCATTTGCTGTGTTTTCAATACCTGTCGTGTTGGTGCCAAGCGCATTTTTCCCGATTGCAGTGTTGTTTGCACCTGTCGTATTGCTAAAAAGTGCATGGTAACCATTTGCCGTGTTGTCATCACCTGTCGAGTTGGCAAAAAGCGCACCTGCACCGGTTGCTGTGTTGTAGTTACCTGTCGTATTGCCGTAAAGTGCAGCTGAACCGGTTGCTGTGTTTTGCCCACCTGTCGTATTGCTCTGAAGCGCCCTTTCACCGGTTGCTGTGTTGTAAACACCTGTCGTGTTTGCTCCAAGCGCCGTTGCACCGGTTGCTGTGTTGTAGGCACCTGTCGTGTTGCTAATAAGTGCACTTACACCGGTTGCTGTGTTTTGCTCACCTGTCGTGTTGCTAATAAGTGCACTAAAACCAGTTGCTGTGTTGTTGTAACCTGTCGTGTTATTGTTAAGTGCACTTACGCCATTTGCAGTGTTGTTTGCACCTGTCGTATTGCTAAAAAGTGCCCTTGTACCGGTAGCGGTGTTGTTGAAGCCTGTCGTGTTGCTTTGAAGTGCACTTACACCGGTTGCTGTGTTGCTGCCGCCTGTTGTGTTGCTTTGAAGTGCACTTTGCCCAACAGCGGCGTTATAATTTCCGGTTGTGTTTGCATTGAGCGCTAAATACCCTATTGCTGTGTTGTTGACACCAGAAGTATTTCTGACAAGAGTACCGCTGCCAATTGCAGTGTTTTGATAGCCTGTAGTATTGCGAAATAGCGCACCATTTCCAACTGCCGTGTTTTCAGAACCGGTTGAATTATTAAAGAGTGCAGAGTACCCAATTGCGGTGTTGTAAGTTCCAGTTGCGTTACTAAATAATGCAATTTTTCCTAAAACCGTATTTAATGAATTATCTGTTCTAAGAACATCAAGCAGGCCGAGGTTCCCTTGCGCAGTTGTTTTTTGCGCAGCTGTCAAAGTTTGAGTATTTTGGTAATCAACAAAAGTCCCAGTTGAACCAATATCAATGTAAACAGTCCCCGACCATCTGAACAGATGGTTGTCATCTTTTGTGATGTAGATTTTTCCTGTTTCACCAACAAGCGGCAAAGCAGCAAAGTTAAACACCTCGATCACATCATCAACATAGCTTGGTAAAAATATTGAAGACACTTTGCCGGTGGCATCTAATGGCGTCAGTCCAAGTGGGACACCAATCAATTCTGTCAATCCAATGTTCAGTTGTGCTTTGGCTTTTTGAGTGGCGTTGAAACTTTGAAAGATGTCAGTTCGAATCGCGTTTGTGCCAACTATTACCGCAGCGTTTGCCGCAGCTGCTGCGCTCACAGAAGCCTCCGCTGCTTTTGCTGTTGCAACCGCTGCCGCGTTAACAGCCACATCCGCATTTGCAAGTGTCTGCCCTCTCGCCGCCATCACTTGCACCAAATAGCCATGCGACATATCGGCACTGCTGGCTGATCTGTCCGCCTCATTTGTTGCGACAACAGCTTGGGCAGTTGCCCTATCGGCCTGATTACCCGACACCACCGCAGACGCTTGCGCCGCTTGCGCACTTGCACTTGCATTGCTTGCGTTGGCAGCAGAAGCAACCACGCTGGCTGCCGCCGCCAGTTCACTGGTATGTGCAGCGTTTGCACTTCCAAGCGCGGCTTGTGCTTGGGTCGTTGCGGCGCCCGCGCTCACACCCGCAGTTGTTGCACTGGCACTGGCTTGGGTCGCACTTGTAGCCGCCAATCCGGCTTGTGTGGTGGCTACCCCAGCTTGTGTGGTTGCCACACCGGCTTGAGTTGTAGCAGTAGCCGCGCTGGCAGCTGCCGCCGTTTGACTTGTACTTGCTGCTGTGGCGCTTGCAGCAGCTTCTGCTGCCTTTGCAACCGCAGTTGCCCCAGCCGCGACCGCTGCATCCAAAATCAATTGGCCATCCGTGCGGCCCTCGTATGGAGGCAACTCGGCAATCAGGTGCAAATAGGTCGATGACACATTCGGCACCACTGCATTGACACGAATTGTTTTGCCGTTGGGTGCCGTGATCTTGACCTGGTAAGACGATGACACTGAGCCCAGCTGGTTGGGCCACAAAACCAGAGTTGCCAATCCGTTGGCGTCAGAAAGCGCTTCAATCAGTTGGGGAACAACATAGCCTTGGTACACCTCAAAGCGATCTAGCTTGGCCTCCACGGTGGCGTTGGCTACCGCGTTGCCGCTGTCGTCAAAAACTTGGCACAAAACATTGCAAACAGGTAATGTCATTTTTGAATCCTTATGTGCTCACGGTGTTGGCCGGTGCACTCACAGTCGGGCTGATGCCCGCTTCGATTTTTGATTTAGTGCCAACAGCGTTAGAAAACGCACCAAAATATTTGTCCGACTTGGATTGATCTGCGTACTCGCTGTCTTTTGAGAAGGCGCGATACAACATGTAATCAAGCAACACGGTTTCATAGATGTCGTCAATCGCGATTACCCCGTTGGCGACTACATCCACTGGAATAGCGCCATGCACCAACTCAACGAAACCTTGACCAGTGGCAGGCTGCGGTGGGTATATGTAATAGTTCTTGGGGTCCAGCGGATTGAAGATGTAGTTCTTGACAACAGCGCTTGTCTTGGCCGCATGCCATGTGGGCAATGCCGAGTCCAATGTTTCGCGATCTGTTTGACGAATGGAGCGCCCGGGTACCAACCCATCGGTGCCCATGTTTCTCACGACATCAATCAATTGCATGGCATCGGCTGGCAAACTTTGACGGGTGCCTTTGACAAGTTGCACAACTGAGGCTTTCACATTGGAGTTCGGCTTGAAAATCGAAATTTCACGCTGCCCGCTGTTGAGCCAGCCTAGCAACTCAGCGCTGTCCCAGCGAACGCCCGTCACATCCGACAAAACCTTGCCGGCTTTTGAGATGATGGTGTTTGAATTGATCGTCCCCATAGTCTGATACCTCAGTGGTAGCTGGTGGTGCGCGTGGGCGCGCGCGCAAGGCCGCTCACGGCATCTGATCGCGCTGCTGCAATGGCCGAATCAAACAAGCCGCGGCGGTAGGCACCCTCTTTCATGTCTGACCAAGGTTTTTTGTTCATCAACATCAACCGTGAAATGGCGCCCTCTGCCAGTTGATAGATGTATTTATTGCCAATCCATTGGGGGAAACTTTCGGCTGCCTGCGTTGGCTGCAACGCCAATGTCATTTGCAACCCATTGGCCAAGGTTTCATCTGGGATGTTCACCAACAGAATTTGCGATGTGTCGATCTGTGTGAAATACCGAACGATGCCGGTGTCTGACTTCCAATATGGATGGTTTTCGTCAAGCCAGTCAGTGCGTCGCGCTTGAATGTCACGCCCAGCGGCGGTGGCCGTCATCACCGTCACGATGTCGGCGCCGAGGGGCGGCTCGATGTCGTAGGCTTGCACACGCGCACGCAAATGCTGCGTATCTGCAATGTGCTTCCAAATCCAAGATTCGCGGCAAAACTCAATCACTGTGCGCCTGATGGCGGCCTCAGTCACTGGGTCAGATGGGTCTGCTGCTAGGTAAGGCAGCACCTCATCAATTAGGTCTGTATAAAGAAAATTTGCCACGCACAAGCCTCGCTGGTGAATGGCAAAAGTATGGGTCTGCTGGCGCTATTTGATGCTTACGATTCCACAGCAACTGGCTGCAAAGTGGCTTCAAATTCAATGATCTCATCAAGCAACTGTTTTTTGCTGAGTTGGATGCTCAAATCTTTGTCCCATTTGCTTTTGGCAAGAGCAACAAGTTCCACTTTGGTCATTTGTTCAATAGGCGCCTTGAATGCTTCTGGGTCAATCGTTTGCTTTTTCCCATCCTCATCCGTTGCAGTGATGGATTGCGGTTTGGCAACTTTTGAGGCATCAGCCTCATTCACCAAAGCCCACTGATCGGGGTACTTCAAAAGCGCTTTAGCCTGCACATCGGTGACTTCTTGTACATCACCCTTGCCAGCCCAAGTTTTGCCTGATCTGGCCACGCTGTCGAAAGCGGTGGGCTTGTTGCCGACATACACGACTTTGATTAGTTCGCTCATTGAATTCCCCAAAAGTTAAGAAACGGGCAAGTCTTGCTTGCCCGTGTGTGCTTAGATCGCGCCTTTGAACTCGTAGGTCACGATGGTGTCGATGGCACCCGTAGCCGCAGCACCACTGATGGTTGCTGTGATGTAGGCGTCATATTGCAAAGTAACGGGCTTCTTGGATGTGCGCGAATTAGACGCAGCCGACACATCGGTTGCAGCAAAGAAAGCGACGGCATCGCTGCCGGCTTCACCGTTCACATATTCAAAGCCGAGTGCGGCCAAAGCGCCAGCGCCAAGGGCAGCTGTCACCATGCGTGCGTCGTACACCTTGGTGCCGGCGTAAACACGGTTCAAGCGCACTTTGTCGCCAACAGCTGCGGCAGCCAAAGTTGCATAGCCGTGGGCTACGGCCAGGGGGCATTCACCGCTGTAAACGGTGTCTTGCAAGGAGGGAGCATTGATAGTTGTCATTTCGTTTTCCTAAATAGGGGCCAGAGCCCCCTTGGTTAATCAATCATTGAGCCGTGTTTGAGTAAAACTCAATCAAGAACCCAACAGAGTGCGACCGGCAGCAGATGCAGGATCTGGTGCGTAGCTATCGACCACAGCCACACCAAAGTCGGTGTCCACACCGTCGATCTTGAAGCGAATCTTTGAGGTTCCGTTCATAGACGCACAGACTGTTTCGATGCTGTTGCCGTGATCGACTTCTTTTTCTGACCAGTCATAGAAGTAGTCGCTGGCGCTCTTGCCGTAGGCTTTGGCCAACGCTTGTGCGCCGACGATGAACGCACGGTCAACCGGCTGCGCAGTTTGCACAACGCTTTCGGTGTAAGTGCCGCCATCGGAACCGCCAGTGTCAACCACCACACTGTCACCCGCATTGAATCGGATGGCGTAACGGCTCAAACGCTTGACCAGCATGCCTTGCCACATCATTGTTTCGTAGGCGTCAAACAATGGGTGCTTGTTGGTGCCCATTGAACTCTTACGATCAAATGCATATTGCACTGCTTGGCGCCATACCGTTTGGCTGGTGCGTGATTGCAAATACAACCACTGACGCTCGGTCACAAACATCACCCACAGAGGGTCATTCCATGCGCGGTCGTCGCCTTTGATCTTCACTGACTGCATCACGATGGGTGATTCGCGCAATTGAGCAACGATGCGCTCAATGTCTTGCAAGCCAAGGGCATCGTTGGTGCCAATGTCAGCAGGGCTGGTGGCGTCGTTGGCGCAGTAGTAGCGGTTCTTGGTAGGCGCTTTGACGCGGTTCACCATGATGTCGCTAAAGTCGGCGTCGGCTTGAAGTGGCACAACCCAATCGGTGGTGTTTTGTGAACCACGCGCACCGGCCAAATGCACCAAAGCAGTTTGATCTTCAAGGCGCTGCATCCATGCTTGCAAACCAGCCATGCTGATGTTGCGCAAGTTGTGCACTGTGCGTTTTTGCGTCATACGGCCACCGGCGTCAGCGCCAGCACGCGTTTGATTGATTGCCACATCCATGCTTGAATATGTCAGCTGCATCATGCGTCCTTCGATGCGCTTGTCGCCCATCGTTGGTTTGCCTTGCAGAATGTTGAACAAGTCAATAGACACGGTATCACCCGCACCTTTTGCCAAGTCACCCGCTTTGACGACGGGATAGTCAGGGCTGGTTTGACCCTTGGTTTTATTAGCGAATGAACCTTCTTTTGGCATTTCGCCTGAGATCATGTTCATAAAGCCGGGCGTGTGTTGCACGCGAGTGAACAGGCCGACGGAGTAGATTTTTCGGGCAATAGGTGAGCCAATTGGCACATTGGTAGACATTTTGAGCGTCCTTATTTTTAAAGGTTGAGGAAATACGCATCCATTTGTTCAGGCGTCATACCGGAAAACTTTTCGGCGAGTTGAAGAACATTGAGTTGTTCAGCCGCTTCTCTTTCATCCTGTGCTGCCGCCTGTCCCGCTGGGAAATCTGAAAGGCTGGTGGGCACACCGGCACTTGCTTTTGCAGTTGCCTGTGCTTTTGCCTGCGCGGCCCGCTTCAAATCATCAGCGCTGAGTTGTGGAGTACTTTGTGTATTACCTGGTATCTCAATCGCACCCAATGTGGATTCCACCATTTCAGTGACTTTTGCGAAACGCTGTGCCAACGATTTGTCCTGCCAAGCTGGCTGTTCGCGTAATGTCTTGTCTAGCTGTTTCGCCAGATCAAACGCATCGGCGTTTGTTGCTTGGATGTGTGCCAGTTTTGGGATTGAATCAATTGCGTCTTGCACCTCATCGGTGGCGTTCTGCGCTCGTTCAGCCTCAACACTTTGCACACTGGCTTTGACCGGCTCTAGCTGTCTTTGGAGTCGTTCGGCTGCTGCCATCGACGCCATCACTGCTTTGTAAACGGTCGGAAAATCGTCTTTCAGTGCTTCTAAGTCCTCTGGTGAAATATCACTTGCAGTCTGACTTTGCTCGGTGCGGGCGCTTTCACCTTGTTTCGCCCCTTGACTGCCTTGGACCATGGCCTCAAGTGCTGCCACGCGTTCACGCATTTCGGTCGCCAATTGCTCGGCTCGATTTGCGCGGTCGCGTTCGCCTTTGAGTACGGTGTACGGGATGACATGCTTCCCGTCCTTCGTTGCCACCCCATCAGGGTCTGGTTCTTGGCCTTGCTCAGTTTTCTGCGGTTGCGTTGTAACCGGCTCGTTGTTGCTCTCTTTTGTCTCAGGACTTTCGCTTGTTTTTATCTCTGGCTTGTCGATGGTCGGTGTATCACCGGCTTCAATTTGCTCAAAGACTTTCATCAAATCTTCTGGGTCCGAAACATTTCCAAGGTCAACTTCAATAACACTCATACTTCACTCCATTTATCGCATTGGTGCGGATTTCCTGTTCCAAGTCGTTGCCGATAACCCACGGCTGGGAAAACTTCTGTGTCACAGGTGAAGCGAGTATTCGTCTGTTTTTGCTATTTGATATTGAAAAAAACCCCGCCGAAGCGGGGTGTGAAGATCATCAACTTCCGGGGAGATCAGGCAAGTCGGGTGAGCTTGAAATTGGTGCGCATGTAAAGCGCCTCAATCTCGTCAATGATGTTGTGAATGGGTGTTTCTTCTTTTGGCACGGCCTCGTACCTGCACTCACGAATCCACTGGCGCTGTGCTTGCAAT
>JACCDN010853047.1_pt1 | contig 11272 bp, 10 predicted proteins | sample 7441691 | NCBI WGS metagenome assembly JACCDN01 (sample SAMN15323439, study PRJNA562643) | freshwater metagenome | isolation source: river surface water | place: USA:Blue River Watershed | collected 2017-08-16
GATCAGCCGTTTTAATGGCTTCTGATAAACTTAACATATTAAAATCCTTTCTATGTAAAGGTGTTTGCCATGCGATGGATTAGCAAACTAGGAATGACTCGGAATGCTATCTATATTCCGCCATGTTAAATCTCGCTGCAGTCGATAAATTTTACGATCTTCGGGCTCGATACAAGCCATTTTTACCCAACCATTACCAAGTAGCCTCTGCAACACGGGCTGCGCACTTATAATCGGATCAATCATAGCACGTGGGGCAAACACGACGGTCATGAGTCGCATGAGGTCGTGATAAGTTTCGGTATCGCTTAGATAGACGGATTGGAATGGCAAACCCGTCATCAGGTCGCTGGCATTACCCTGCATGACAGAGATTTTGCCGGTGATATTTTGTGTAATCTTATTGCCACCACCGAAAGCAATATTGTCCAGAGTTGAAAACAGGTATTGGCTATTAATCCATTGAGCGACTAGCATGGGCGCTGTTAATATGGTCGTTAGTAAAACGCCATTAATGTCTTCTTGCCAATCATACGAGTGAAGAAAAACACGACCTTCCAGATCAAGCGCTTGCGTTAAACCTCGCGGTGCGACAATGAAAGCTGCGTTACGCGCCAGTCCCCATTCAGGACGAACTTGCGCCCAGTCTTGAGCGCGAGCACAAATGGCGGCATTAACGTCTGTTCTGTTTTCTCTCATCTTTGTAAGTCGTATGGCACCGTTTGCCAAGCGAGCTTTTTCTAAATCTTGTTTCAGTTGCCTTGTTGCTGGCTGCGAAATATCACCATAAAGAGTCATTTCATCTGTAGTTGTATTGTGCTCCGCGGCCATAAAATACGTCTGCTCAGGGATGAAAATGTTTTTTAGGGCAAGATATGTTCTTACCTGCTTTTGGTTCAAAATAGCCGCTATGATACGTGCGTTGCCAGCGCCGCGTCTTCCACCGCAAGCTCCGCAATCTAGCATTGTGGCGTAGGCGTTATTCTGTGTTGTACTGCCATGTCCGCAAAAGACTACCAGCGTCGCAAAATGGCGGGTCAATCCCATCATTTTCAGTGCACTCTCGGCGTAGGCGCATTGTTCATCAAGCGTTATGTTGTCTAAACAAGGTTCAAGGGTAATAGATTTGCCAAAAATCTGCCCTAGCGAAGTGTGAAGATTAGACGCAAATTGCGGGAAAAGACTGCGTAACGCCATCCAAATGCCACTGAAGATCCCCAAGGACTCTACCAAACCAAATGGGGTGGAAAACGTATATTTAACTGATTGATAAAGCCGTTTACATCCTATCATGATATTGTAGCGCTGCTGCTCATGCATAAGTTCATTCTGTGAGCCAGCAGGAGATTCTTTGATTTGGTGTTTCGGGGAAAGTAAGACGGGGCACGATACGTATGACTCACCACTCACGACATCAGTGATCTGCACGGGCAGGCCAAAAAAGCCAGCAAAACCTAAAGTCTCATAATCGCCGACAGCTTCTAACGCTCTGCGAAATGGCTCAGAGCGTACATCGATGCAAAATACCAACTGCACTTTCGGTGTGTTGTGCGTCTTTACCTGTTTGACTGCCAGTTTCTTGAGCAACGGAATATGATAGTTACGTTCCTGGGTTCGCATCTGTTTGAGCGGACTTTCTATCAACTGGGTACTTTCTAAGCATTTACTGTGCCACACTAACAAGACCTTAGCTTTTGGCCAGAGTAAACAGGTGATTACAAGCCGCAGGGCGAGATAATCTGTCTGGGTAATTGGATATGGATGAACAGCATCTAATCCAGGCCATTCTGTGCGATATTTAATATAGGCGGCCCATCCCGGAAGAGTCGTTAACATTAAGGTGAGAAAATGCTCTCTTTCTGAATTCGTGATGCCAAGTCGAATCAGGCATTCCTCAATTGCTTGATCTGCATGGATCGGCAGGGTTTGTAACCAGTGCTGTGTTTGCTTATTGTTGTGATGCAACCTTTTATCATAGACAACTAGTTGTCGCCATGCCACATACAAGCCATTTTCTCGTAGTGGCATTGCAATCCTTGCCTGACCCTCATCGCAATACACCTGCAACCATTTAATGCTTTCACGGTTAATCGCTTCCATGGGTTGTGGCAAATCTGATTGCTGAAAATAAGCCGCACCGTGTTTGAACGCTTCCTCAATCGGCAGGTCTTCCAAACCTTGTAGCGGATTAACGGCAATCAAATTTTTGAGTGGCCAAAATGGCGCAAGCTGTTTGAAGCTTCGTTTTATACAGTCTGATATCGGTTTGCTTTTTATACTGGTGTGTTCCGATAATGGGGTGTTTATTTGCATAGTATCCTTATCCGCAGTGGTATTGATTTCGGTGTGATGTGACTGTTTCAGGATGCGGTTGGCTGGCATTGAGAGCGAGGACATAGCTTTTTAGCATTCTTGCCTGGAATCGATCCCGCTGTCCATATCGACGGACAAACAGCATAGATAGCCAGGCAAGCGTTAAGGCAACCACGCCCATCAGGTAAAAACCATTTAATGCCTGGGGTTGCATCAAATGCATCGGATTTAGCGCAAGTGTTATTAGTTGAACGCTGCTCCCATAAACCAACCCCAACAGGACTGACACTAGCAGTGCTAATAATAAATTTCGTGGTGTTTTATGTTGTAGCAATGGAAAGGCAAACTGACTCCCGGTAAAGAAGGCGATCACCATTAGAATCAGCGTGGTATCGCCGCTAAACCACGATTTACCGCTTACTAAGCCAAAGGCCAAACTTGCCACTATTCCACACATCAGCATACAGCTAAACGTGACCAATGTAGGCCGATATCCAGGATCAAAGCGTTTTTCTTGAGCGGCACTGCCACTGGCTAGAAATAAATAAGCTTTAAACATACCGTGCAGTGCCAAGTGCGCCACGGCTGCTGGAAACAAACCCAGCCCACACTGCGCCAACATGAATCCCATTTGTCCCATTGTTGAGCAGGCGAGCATTCTTTTGACGTCACTTTGTATCAATTTCCATAAGCTTCCTAGTAAAGCGCTGACCATGCCAATCACAAAGATAACGCTCAACAGATAAGAATGTTCACAATAAAGAGGTGAAAACCTGGCCAGTAAAAACCCTCCGCCATTGACTAAACCTGCGTGCATGACGGCTGAAACCGGTGTGGGCGAATTCAATGAACTGATCAACCAACGATGGAATGGCCAGATGGCTGATTGGGTCATCGCGCCTATCAACATCAATATCATCGCCAATGGCAGCAGGCGGGATTGACTGTGCTGATGTAATAGCCCCTGTATACTGGTTTTTCCACTGACCACATAAAACAGCGCAAATGCTCCCGCCACACACATAGCACCTAAACCATAATTTTTTGCCGTGAGAAGCCCGGAAGCTTTGGCTGCCTTCCAGCCCCGCTTATAAATCATCAGTCGCACCAGCAAGATATTACAGAGACACCATGCGCCAAACAGTAAAACTAGATGATCCGCACATACCATGACTAATATAAAGCCTATCAATAGGATGAATTGTATAAAAAATATTCGGAATTCTTTATCTCCTTGCAAATAACGATAGGCAAAACTGCCGACACACAGGCCAATAAAAAGCACAAGCGTCATCATCACTAGTGCCAATTCATCAATATGAAACAAGGTTATAAAATGCATCGTTGTCATGGTTGATACCTTTATAGATTTTGTTTTTATCTTGACTTATATTAGTAGAAAAATTAATATAAAAAAAATTAATAATTCTAATCTTGAAAATTAGAAAATCTTATGAATATCGATACTACCACGCTACAATGTTTTATCGCCATCGCAGAAACCGGCAGTTTCACCAAGGCTGCTGAGCAAGTCTGTCGCACGCAATCGGCCATCAGTCAACAAATGAACAAGCTTGCACACTTATTGGGAAAGCCCTTGTTGGTACGGGCCAAAACCAAAAACTATGCTTTGACGCCAGAAGGTGACTTATTTTTAGGATATGCACGCCAAATTCTCGCGTTACATCATGAGGTGGTCGATAGATTCAAGCAGCCGGAATTAGAAGGTGAAGTGCGATTTGGTTTGCCAGAGGATTTTGCCAGCGTTTACTTACCTGAAGTTCTAGCTGATTTCTCACGTCTGCATCCACGTATTTTGCTGAATATTCAGTGCGACTTCACACTAAATCTGTTCCATCGATTCAAAAAGAAAGAATTTGATCTGGTGTTGGTTAAAATGAATCGACCGGAAGATTTTCCTAATGGAGTGGATGTATGGTCTGAACCATTGCAATGGGTCGGCGATCCCAATATCGTAGATACCAAAAAGCCCATTCCGCTGGTGTTGTCGCCACAACCATGTGTCTATCGTGCTTCGGCTGTGAAGACAATGGATAAAGCTAATAAGTCATGGCGCCTGGTATTTTCCAGTCCTAGTTACGCCGGGGCAATCGCTGCCGTCAAATCGGGGATGGGAATTACGGTTATGCCACATACCATAATACCTGATGAGCTTCAGGCCGTGAAATCACGCTTATTGCCAAAATTGGCGGATACGCATGTGTCACTGCTCAAACACAAAGCCAATAATTCGGCAATTAATACGCTCGAAAAATTTGTTTTACGAAAGCTTAAGCGAATCTAACATGAGGAAAATGAATATGCTTTGGGTTATTATCATCATTTTTTGTGCCGCTATTGGTGCGGCTTTAGTGGGATCGATTATGAGTCGAGTAGAACAAGCAAAATATACCGTCGTTGAAAAACATGGCAATATTGAAATTCGCGACTATGCGTCTTTGATTGTGGCGCAAGTGGAAGTATCTGGCGACCGCCAGGAGGCGATCAAACAAGGATTCCGTATGCTTGCCGACTACATTTTTGGCAATAACATCGCTAAAAAAAACGTAAAAATGACAACGCCAGTCACCCAGCAACCTAGCGAAAAAATCGCGATGACTTCACCCGTTACTCAAACCATGGAAGGAAAATCATGGGTGGTGCGCTTCTTCATGCCAGCCAGTTATAGTTTACAAACCTTACCTAAGCCGAATAATGACGCGATTAAAATTAAAGAAATTTCGAAAACTCGCTATCTGGTCATTCGTTTCTCTGGCACGGCTAGCGCCAAAAATCTCAGCCAAAATCAAGCAAAATTGCTTTATTTTATAAACCTCAACCCTTTGAAAGTTATCTCCCAACCAATCTATGCTTTTTTTAATCCTCCATGGACGCTTCCATTCATGCGTCGGAATGAGATCATGGTAGAACTTAGTCATTAAGATTAAATTTTCTTATTCTGCAAAGCTCTTCATCACGAGCAACAAAGTACTTAAAACCGTTCTGTTCAAAATAAAATTTGAATCCAAGAATGAGTTCATCTGCGTTTTAGGTTGCACAGCTTCCTGAATCAGACTAACTATTAATGTAAGGACGCACTTCAACAAAAAGCCGAACTTCTCCCCACTTTAAGTGGCATTACAGAATTTGACAATAATATATGTCTGCTTGTAGAATTATATAATATTAGATATTGATATTGGGCGTTTTTTTATCCAAAATTTAACCTAAAATGAGAAACTTCTGATGAAACGTTTTTTCCAAACTTTTGCTGTTGCTTCACTTTTTCTTTTAGCTGCCTGCAGCGGAAACTTGTCTTCCGGTACGTACTCAGGCGGCCAGGTCAATACAGCCGATAAAGTATTATATGGCGTCATTACCAGCAAGCGTACTGTACATATTGATAATTCAAGCGGTATTGGCACTTTAGCAGGTACAGTCGCAGGCGCTACTGCAGGTTCTGCTATTGGTGGCGGTACTCGTGCTAATATTCTTGGCGGTGTTGGCGGTGCTTTGGCAGGCGGTCTCTTAGGCAGTGCCGTTGATAAAGGCATCAACTCTCAACAAGGATATGAATATATTATTCGTCTTTCCAAAGGAAGTACGATTGCTGTAACCCAATCTCAAGATAATAACCTAGCGGTTGGTACAAATGTTATGGTTATTTACGGTGATAAAGTTAGAGTCGTCCCAACCAATCAATAATAATTTCACAAAACGACTCGGTTGCAAGGCAATTGTAAAATAAGCCCCCGAGTCGTTTTACTTGTCTTGTTCATTCCCTCCTGCCAAATACAGTTCTTTCATCCGAGGATTATGTAATAAGTCAGCTGCTTTATCAGTAAGCCCTACTTTACCATTTTCCAATACATACGCACGATCAGCAAGCTCAAGTGCCCGATAAGCATTTTGTTCAACTAATAAAATTGCCACACCCTCCGCATGAATTTTTTTCAAGGTTGCAAACACTTCTACCATTAATTTGGGTGATAAACCCATGGACGGCTCATCAAGTAATAATAATTTTGGTTTGCGAAGCAACGCGCGCGCGATTGCTAACATTTGTTGCTCCCCTCCAGATAAGGTAGATGCTGGTTGCTTATAGCGTTCTTTTAAACGTGGGAAAAGCGCATAGCTAAGCGTATAATCATATTCTTTCGCGCCCCACCCAGCTAGTCGTAAATTTTCCTTGACGGTTAAATCGCCAAAAATACCCCGTCCTTCAGGCACATGCGCAATACCTAATGTGATACGTTGATGAGCAGGGGTTTTCGACAAATCTACACCTTGGCAAACAATATTTCCTTGATAACGAACTAAACCAGAGATAGCGCGCAACACGGATGACTTACCTGCCCCATTTGCGCCTAACAGCGCCACTATTTCATGATCTTTAACCTCTAAAGAAACCCCGTGCAATGCTGGAATTCCATCATACTTCAAATATAAGTCTTGAACGCTTAACATACTATGCCTCGCCTAAATACGATTCAATAACAGCTGAATTACGGCATATAGTATCTGGATCGCCCATTGCAATAATCTTGCCAAAATTTAATACGAATATTCGTTGACATAATGACATGACAAAAGGCATTTGGTGATCAATCAATAAAATGGCTAATTTTTCTTCTTGTTGTATTTCGCGAATTAACAAAGCTAGATCTTTGGCCTCGCTTGGGTTCATTCCACATGCAGGCTCATCCAATAAGACCACTTTGGGTTGAGTCGCTAATGCACGAGCTATTTCAAGACGACGCTGAAATCCATAAGGTAAATCACAGGCACGGTTATTCATATAACGAGCTAACTCAAAACGCTGCAGTAACTGAAAAGCCTTTGCCATGGCTTCCTGTTCTTGTTGCTTAAATAACTTATTTTTTAGTAAGGCACTGCTAATTTGATAGGTGTTGCGAATAGCAATAAGTACGTTATCTAACACACTTAGCGCTTTAAACAAACGGATTGTCTGAAATGTACGTGCAATACCCGCTCGCATAATCTGATAGACAGGCAAACCATGCAAGCATTTGTCATCCAGATGAATTGTTCCGTGTTGCAACGAATAAATACCGCACAACACATTGAATACAGTGGTCTTACCTGCTCCATTTGGACCAATAATGCCAATAATTTCACCTGTGTTCACTTCTAGACTAAAGTTGCTAACTGCCTGCAAGCCAGTAAACGCATGTGATACATTAGAAATAGTTAAAGTATTCATATAGACGAAATCTGTTTGCCAGCAGAAACGGCTGGTATTTTTGCTTTTCGCCGAAAAATAGACCACTCTTTCAACCCCATAATGCCTGCAGGTCTAAAAATCATAAGCAAAATCAACAGCAGCGGCATAAAAATCATGCGCCACTCTGCTAGCGGTCTTAACAATTCCAACAATAAGGTATAAATAGTCCCCCCCAATATTGAACCCGTTAGAGAACCCGCCCCACCTAAATAGACCATAATTAACATATCTGTTGATTTTTCTAGATTAAACACAGCAGGATTAATAAATTGCAGTAGATGTGCATACAAAGCACCTGCAATTCCGGTAAAAAAAGCAGACACACTAAAGGCTAAAATTTTAGTTTTTCTAGTATCGACTCCCATTAGTTTAGCCGCCAATTCATCTTCCCGAATAGCTAACATATTACGGCCAAAACGCGAATCAACTAAATTACGCAATACTATCAGTGTGATTAGCAGCCAAAAAAATACCCAAGGTAATGTAGTCAGTTTTGGAATGCCAGGCAATCCGCGCGGCCCGCCGACTATATCTAAATTTTCTAGCACAGATTTAACAATCATGACAAAGGCCAGCGTTAAAATAGCCAGATAATCACCACGTGTTTTGAATGACAGCACAGCGATAACAAAGCCTGCCATACCTGCTGCAACTGCTGCAATTATTGTGGATATCAAAAATGCCTGTGATGAAAAAACATGCAAACTGAAAAAACTGGAAATATAAGCGCCAATCGCCATAAAGCCTGCATGCCCAACTGAAAACTCACCTAAGAATCCATTGACCAAGTTGAGACTAACTGCCAAAATGATGTTGATTCCTATAGTCATACATATAAGTTGGTAATAATTACTCAACCAACCTAAAGTCGGAGCTAGCCCACTCAGTCCTCCCAAAACTAGGAGAGTGGCGATCATCAAAAAAAGTCGTTTATTCATGATGTTTTTTTCCAAATGCGAATAGCGCATCAGATGGCATTAGGCCTCTTTCGAAACCCAGTATTTTGTTTGAATGCAAGGCGCGCGAGCAACCCGAAACGTCAGTTGACAGCGTAGCTGTCATTCAGAGCGCAGCGAAAAATCCACATACATATATAAATGAGCATCGGAAGTGCGAGCGCAACACCGCAGTCAGGCAAAAGAAGCAGGTTTCGAAAGAGGTCTATTGTCACAGAATTCCTATACAACTGAGCTTGCCTTATGCATGAGTTGTCATTGTGTAAAAATATTTTGCAAACAGTTAAGCAACATCTCACGCCACCCTATGCAACGGTAACATGCATTTACCTAGAAGTTGGCGTGTTGTGCTGCGTAGAAAAATCAGCACTGGCATTTAATTTTGATGTATTAAAAAAAGGCACGGTCGCTGAAAATGCCATTCTACACTTTGTTGATATTTCAGGCGAAGCCATTTGCGATATCTGCCTTCAAACAGTTACAATAAATCAATATTATGACGCTTGTCCTGTGTGTGAACAATTTTCTTTGAGCATCATCAAAGGCCAAGAACTTCGAATTAAATCCATAGAGGTGCTATAATGTGTGGTGTATGTGGTTGTAATGAAAATAACGTTTTTGAACTTAGTTCTTCACCTTCTGCCGTTTTGAACCATTCTCATGCGCATGAACATTCTAAGACCATTCAGATTGAACAGGATATTCTAGCAAAAAACAACGAATTTGCTTCAATAAATCGAAAATATTTTGAGGATAGGCAGATTACAGCCTTGAATATAATGTCTAGCCCAGGTTCAGGGAAAACGACCTTGCTTGTAAAAACTATCCTGGCATTGAAACAGACTCTGTCTTTTTCCGTGATTGTCGGTGACCAACAAACAGATCGCGACACACAACGCATTGCAACAACCGGCATTTCTGCGCTACAAATCAACACAGGTAAGGGTTGTCACCTAGATGCTCATGATATTGGTCATGCCCTGGAAAAACTACGTCCTCCATCTAACTCCATCTTATTTATAGAAAATGTAGGAAACCTAGTATGCCCTGCTTTATTTGATCTGGGCGAAACGTATAAAGTCGTCATTTTATCTGTCACGGAAGGAGAAGATAAGCCACTTAAATATCCACACATGTTTTATTCAGCAGATTTAGTGTTGCTCGCTAAAATGGATTTGCTGCCCTACGTGAATTTTAATGTCGACGAATGCATACAATACATCAAACAGATTAATCATAGGGCAACCATACTCCAAGTCTCAGCAATGACCGAAAATAGCCTAAAAAACTGGCAAGATTGGTTGTGCGCACACTAGAGAGAAAAAGATTTCACATAAACGGCCAAGTGCAAGGCGTAGGTTTTCGTCCATGCGTCTACCAAACTGCTACAAAACTTAAACTATCAGGTTGGGTACGCAATGACGCTTCTGGCGTCACACTAGAAATTCAAGGCAAATCAACTGAAGCCTTTTGGCAAGCATTATTAAAAGCCTTACCACCGCTTGCAAAAATTCATACGATGGCTAGTCGCGCTTTGCCGCCTAATCCCGATGAACGAGAGTTCAAGATTATGCCAAGTCAATCAGGCAAAATAAATACGCTTATCTCGCCTGATATGACTATTTGCTCACTCTGTTTAGAGGAACTCTTCGATAAAAAAAGCCGATTTTATCACTATCCGTTTTTGAATTGCACACAGTGTGGCCCGCGTTTAACGATTATTCATGAGCTTCCATACGATAGAATGCAAACTTCCATGGCAGCTTTTCCTTTTTGTAACAACTGTCGCGATGACTATCACGACCCTCATAATCGTCGTTACCATGCACAGCCAACTGCTTGTCCTCAATGCGGCCCTTCCCTTTCTTTACCTTTAGAAAAAATCGCGCAATCTATTCGGCAGGGAAATATTATTGCGCTTAAAAGCTTAGGTGGTTATCAGCTTATCTGCGATGCTAAAAATGCAGCAGCGATTGCCAAACTTCGCCAAAGGAAAAAACGCTCTCTCAAGCCGCTTGCCATGATGACTCTTAACCTAAAAAGCGCTGAACTATTTGCTGATTTGAGTAAAAAAGAAGCCTTGTTATTGGAAAGCGTTGAACGACCTATTCTACTGCTTTCTAAAAAGCCAAGCAGCTTGCCCGAAAACATAGCGCCCGAACTGGCTTGTTTGGGCATCATGCTCCCCTACACTCCCCTGCATTACCTCCTCTTTCACGCATTGCTAGGTTTTCCCGAAGATCATGGATGGTTGCAAAAAAAACAATCATTAGCTTTCATTGTCACTAGCGCGAATGTGCATGAAGACCCCATGATTATCGATGATGACGCAGCCAAACAAGCCTTGAGTCAAATTACAGATGTGATTGTTTCACATAATCGTTGTATTGTGACGCGCATGGATGATTCTGTTTTGCGTGTGATAAACGAATTGCCTTGCTTTATTCGGCGAGCGCGTGGCTATATGCCAACTGCCATAAAATTGGCACGAGCTATTCCACCTACCCTCGCATTAGGCGGCTATTTAAAAAATACGTTTTGCATCACAAGAAATGATGAGGCCTTTTTATCGCAACATATCGGCGACTTAAAAAACCAAGCAAGTCGAGATTTTTTCGATGATTCCTTGCAACATTTGCTTAAATTCCTGGATGTAAAACCCGAACGCATTGCGCATGATATGCACCCTGATTTTTATACGACACGGCTTGCGCATGAATACGATCTGCCGCGTATTTCCGTACAGCATCATCATGCA
>JACCDN010512818.1_pt1 | contig 11265 bp, 14 predicted proteins | sample 7441691 | NCBI WGS metagenome assembly JACCDN01 (sample SAMN15323439, study PRJNA562643) | freshwater metagenome | isolation source: river surface water | place: USA:Blue River Watershed | collected 2017-08-16
AAACACCAAACCATCCAAAACCGCCGCTTGAACCATCAGCGCCAAGCAGCATAACGTGAATCCGATGAGCCCAAGCCATCCGCTACAAAATCAACGAGGCTGTTCCAAATCATTCGACGACGGACATTGCCCATGACAGGCCGAGGGCCTTGGTCGGCAGTGCCAAACATCGAAGCGGTTTGCCCGATCATCTTGATCTCCCTTACGCGGTACAACGGGCAGCACAACAGCTGCTGCATGTCTTAAATAACGACACATGAAGTCGAGTATTTCAACAGAATATTCTCGTTAGATTTTGTCGTGATTAGAGAAGAATATTCTCCCCGCTTCCATGGGGAGTCGCTATGTTCTGTATTAAGTATATTGTTTTCATATAGTTATAATTTCTACGGCACGGCGGGACATTGCGCGCATCGCCTCTGGCAGGCTGAAGCCGGCAAAATTCCAAAATACACGATAAAGACTATAGACAATATCAGTTTTTGGTGCATGCTTCGCGATAACGGCCTCTATCCTGCCTTAACACCAGGTGACATATGACAGAGCTTGACCTGATTGATCGCAAGATCGTTGCAGAACTGATGCACGACGCGACGCTTCCCATCGCGCAGATCGCTGACAAGGCGGGCCTGTCCCAGACCCCCTGCTGGAAGCGGATCCAGAAACTGGAATCCAACGGGGTCATCACGGCACGCGTTGCGTTGACTGACCCTGCCAAGCTTGGCTTTGGCCTGACGGTCTTTGTCGGCATTGAGGCACCGGATCACTCAGCAGAATGGCGCGAGGAGTTCAGTCAAGCGGTCGACGCCATTCCCGAGATCATGGAAGTTTATCGGATGGCCGGCGAGATGGACTATCTCTTGCGAATCGCGGTGTTGGATATGGCGGCGTTTGACTTGCTGTACAAACGCCTGACAGACGCGGTGCCGATCAAGAATGTGACCAGCCACTTCGCGATGGAGCGGATGAAGTTCACCACGGCCTACCCCGTCGACACCCGCAATCGATGACCGCGCAGAGAAGGACATTCCCTTTTCGCGGCCCAGTTTGGAAACAAAATCACGACAAATATGATAGATTTAAACTGTAGCCCAATAACGGTGGTATGCAGCATGACAAAGACACTGATCGTTCCCGGACTTGATGCGTCACCGGCGCCACATTGGCAGCATTGGTGGGCCGCGACAGACCCGTCAGCCCTGACAGTTGATCTGCCTCACCCTGACAAGCCGAACCCTACTGTTTGGGAAATTGAACTGGCGTCGATGGTCCTACAGCATCCCGATTGCGTTCTTGTTGGCCATTCGCTGGGGGCCATCTTGGTCACCCGCATTCTGACAAAATGGCCTCAACTGAAAGTCCGTGCGGCCCTGCTTGTTGCCCCGGCTGAGACATCTGGCAACGATCGAATCGGTCAGTTTGGCAAGATTTCGGAAACGTCTTTCAGCGTTCCAAGTCTGGTTGTTGCGAGCCGAAACGACCCTTGGATGTCCTTTGATCGGGCATCGCAGCTTGCATCGGCCTGGGGTAGCGCGCTGATTGACCTTGGCAACGCAGGACACATCAACGTCGCATCTGGCTATGGGCCGTGGCAGGGCGGAAAAGACCTGCGCGATCAGCTGTTGTCCGCACCTGCGCGACCCCGATCTGGTTTTGTCGCACAAGAAAGAATTGCAGGATGACGGGTCTTTTTTATCAATCCTGCGACCGGCGATCGGGCGCCGCAGCCCTTATCCTGTTTCTGCTCGTCTACTGCGCTGCCCTGTCGCTGATCGTCGCACCGGCACAAATCATGACACTCTTGGGCAGTGGGCTTCAGGAAAACACCGAGTGAGGCGTAGCTGATGTTGGATGGGCGATTTGACCAACAGTTTTTCGCGATCTTCGCTTGCGGGGGCAATGATCACCGGGCGGCCATCATAAATTCTGCTCTCCAGCATAGAGAGCTTGGTACCCCAAAGATCTTCAAAGCGATCCGCGCCGCATTATTTCGCGTTCAAGTCTCCAAATGCTTGTCGTCGGCCAGAAGGCTCATCAAGTGCTGACCGTAGGTCGATTTCGCCGCGACGTTTGCGCATTTTTCGAACTCGTCGCGGGTGATCCAGCCCGCGTGGAACGCGATTTCCTCGGGACAGCCGACTTGCAGACCCTGCCGTGATTGCAGCGTGCGGACGAAGTTTCCGGCGTCCAGCAGGCTGCCATGGGTGCCCGTGTCTAGCCAAGCATAGCCGCGGCCCATCTGGCGAACGGTCAGCGTGCCTTCGTCAAGGTAGGATTGCAACAGGTCGACAATCTCGACCTCGCCGCGCTCTGAGGGTTTGATCTGCTTGGCACGCGCAGGTGCAGTGCCGTCGACAAAGTAAAGGCCGGTTACCGCGTAATTGGACGGTGGGTTTGTCGGCTTTTCCACGATCTTGGTGACTTTGTTTTCGCCGTCAAACCCGACCACGCCATAACGTTCCGGGTCACTGACGCGATAGGCAAAAACGGTGCCACCGGTTTCTTGCTGGTCGGCTGTCTGCAAGATTTCGGGCAAGCCATGGCCGAAAAAGATATTGTCGCCCAAGACAAGCACCGATGGCGCGCCGTCCAGAAAATCCTCGGCGAGGATAAAGGCCTGTGCCAGCCCATCGGGTGTGGGTTGGGCGATGAAAGTAAAGGACATGCCCCATTGCGACCCGTCGCCAAGCGCGCGGCGGAACTGGTCCTGATCATGGGGGGTGGTGATGATCGCGACCTCGCGGATGCCGGCCAGCATCAGCACCGACAGCGGATAATAGATCATCGGTTTGTCATAGACCGGCAGAAGCTGTTTCGAAACGCCAAAGGTGATGGGATAAAGCCGGGTCCCGGATCCGCCAGCCAAAATGATGCCCTTGCGTGTCATATCGAAAGCTCCTTGAGAATGCGGTCAAGTCCCTGCTGCCAGTCGGGCCGGCTGACCCCAAAGGCGGCGTGCAGGCTGCTGCAATCCATACGGCTGTTCAGCGGTCTGCGGGCGGGGGTGGGATAGGCGCTGGTTGGAATATCAAGGATCTGGCAGGGCAAGGCGGCCCGCGCCATGATCGCCCGGGCGAAATCGGCCCATGACGTATCGGGGGCACCGCTGAAATGATGGGTGCCGCCGGTATGGCCTTGCCGCATGGCGTCGGCGGCTACGATCAGGGTCTGGGCGATATCCGCCGCCGGGGTTGGCCCGCCGATCTGATCCGCGACCACGGACAGGGTTTCGCGGGTCGTCCCCAGCCGCAGCATCGTCTTGACGAAATTCGTCCCATGGGATGAGACAACCCAACTGGTGCGCAGGATCAGATGCGCCCCACCCGCCGCGCGAACCCCCGCCTCGCCCTTGGCCTTGGAGCGGCCATAGGCCCCAATCGGGGCGGTGGGATCCGTGGGGGCAAAGGGGCGCGTCCCGCTGCCGTCAAAGACATAATCGGTCGAGATGTGCAAAAACGGGATACCCAAATCGGCGCAGGCTTGGGCCATGGCCGTAGGCGCATCGCCATTCACCACGGTCGCCGCCGCCTCTTCGGTTTCCGCGCGATCGACGGCCGTCCACGCGGCCGCATTGATGACATTGCTTGGCCGCTGCGCCCGGATCACGGCGGCGCAGGCGGCCGGGTCCGCAAGATCAGCCGCAGCGCGGGGCAGAAACACTGCATCGGGCAGCCGCCGCTGCAACTCCAGCGCCACCTGACCCGTGGAGCCGAAGATCAGCGCCGTCATGCCTTGGTTCCCAACCGGGTGCCGACGCCTGCGCGCGACAACAGCGGTTTCCACCACGCCTCATTGTCGAGATACCATTGCACGGTGCGTTCCAGCCCCTGTTCCACCGTGACCGAAGGCCGCCAACCGAGTTCGGTGCGGATGCGGGTCGGGTCGATGGCATAGCGGGCGTCATGGCCGGGCCGGTCCGTCACGAAGGTGATCTGGTCGGCATAGGGCGCTGCCTTGGGGCGGAGCCTGTCCAGCACCGCGCAGATTGTGCGCACCAGATCAATGTTGCTGCGCTCATTCTCGCCGCCGATGTTATAGCTGCGCCCCAGAACGCCCTTTTGCAGAACCAAGAGCAGCGCGTCGGCGTGATCTTCGACATAGAGCCAATCGCGCACATTGTCGCCTGCGCCGTAAACTGGGATTGGCCGCCCGGCCAGCGCGTTCAGAATGACCACCGGCACCAGCTTTTCCGGAAAGTGGAACGGGCCGTAATTGTTGGAGCAATTGGTCATCACGACCGGAAGGCCATAGGTTTCGGCCCAAGCCCGCACCAGATGGTCAGACGAGGCTTTGCTGGCGGAATAGGGGCTGCGCGGATCGTAGGGCGTGGTTTCAGTGAACTGCCCCGTGGGGCCAAGCGAGCCGAACACCTCATCGGTCGAGATGTGGTGAAAGCGGAACCCGGTGGGACGGCCCGCGGTCACCCAATAGCTGCGCGCGGCCTCCAGCATGTTGAAGGTGCCAAGGATATTCGTTGCGATGAAATCCGCAGGGCCGTCGATCGACCGGTCGACATGGCTTTCCGCGGCCAGATGCATCACCGCGTCGGGTTGGTGGGCCGCAAAGATGCGGTCCAGCGCGGCCCGATCCCTGATGTCGGCATGTTCAAAGGCATAGTGGTTCGATGCCGCCACGCTGGCGACGTTCTCCAGACAGGCGGCATAGGTCAGCGCATCAAGGTTGACCACCTCATGCCCGCGACCAATTGCCAAGCGGACCACAGCCGATCCAATGAACCCCGCCCCGCCGGTGACCAGAAGTTTCATGCCCGGTTCTCCCACAGGAATGGGGATTTGGTCTGGGCAACAAAGGGGGCCGCCGCATCCTTGCCTGACAGGTGGGGCGTCGTGCCGCCCAAGGGCCAGTCGATCGCCAGATCCGGATCATCCCAGCGCACCGCACCATCGCAGGCCGGCGCATAAACATCCGTGCATTTGTATTGCACCTCTGTGTCCGGTGTCAGGGTCAGGAAGCCGTGCAAAAAGCCCTTTGGCACCAGCAGTTGTTTTCCGGTGTCCGCCGTCAGCTCCACCCCGACCCATTGGCCGAAATGGGGGGAACCCAGCCGGTAATCCACGGCGACATCGAAAATCGCACCCCGCGTGCAGCGCACCAGCTTGTCTTGTGCATGCGGTGCGGATTGGTAGTGCAGCCCGCGCAGCGTGCCTTTCTGTGCCGAATAGGAATGATTGTCCTGCACGAAATCCAAGGTGATCCCGGCGGCGGCAAAGGTCTGCGCGTTCCAGCTTTCGCTGAACCATCCCCGCGCATCACCAAACCGGCGCGGCGTCAGAACCAGAACGTCGGGCAGGGCGGTCGGTTCTAGCTGCATCTGATCCTCAGTGGCGTAGAAAGCTGTCTTGGGCGCCATGTCCCGAAAGTCGGGCGCATTTGCGGCAATGTCCCGCGATAGCATCCCTTTGCGCCCAAATTCAAGGATCGCACACTGACTGCATCCGGATCCGCTTCGGTCGGCCTTGTTGAGGCTGATTTGCAGCAAAAGCGCAAACAATGGGGCGACGTGCGCCCCGTTGTGCGGCTGTCATAGGTCAGCCAGTGCTGTCCAGCCAATCGCGGAATGCTTGGACAACCTCGCTGTCGCAATCCACCAGATATTGCGGGGCAGGGTAATCACCCTGATGCACATCGCGGGCAAAGCGGCCCATCGCCTCGATCCGCAGGGTTTGCAGGCGGTCTTGTTCTGCCGCGAAATCCGCATAGACCTTGGCGTGGCGGGGGACACGGCCGCGGTTCTGGCCCAGTACGTCATCGCTGAACAGATACTGCGCATGCCCCGCCGCCCCGGCCCCCATCGAGATCAGGAAAAGGTTGGTTCTTTCGGCAATTGCTTGGGTGATCGAATGCGGCACCACCTCAATCTCGACGGCAAAGGCGCCGGCCTCCTCGGCGGCCTTGACCTGTTGCCAAACCAGTTGTGCTGTCTCCAACGTCTTGCCGACGGCCTTGAACCCGCCTGTCCAAGTGCGTTTCGACGGGATCAGCCCGACATGGCCGCAAACCGGCAGCCCGTGGTCGGCCATAGCGCGGATCGTCGCCAATGAGCCCGAGCAATAAAACGCATCTGCTCCGTGTTTATACAGCGGAAAAGCCCAGTGCAGGAAATCATCGGTGGTGCCGATTTCATAGAAATTGTCACCGGGGAAGATAAAGGCGTCGGGGGCCACCTCGCGGAAGCGCCGATCATAGACCATCGTCGGCGGCACCGACAAAAGCTCCACTCCGGCGCGGGCGGCGGCTTCGGCCTCCTCAAGAGTTTCGACCCGCAGCATGGCAAAGGGATGCTTGCCGCGCTGATCCAAAAGATCTTTGACCGTCAGCCGTGCCATCTTAGGCCACCTCGATGAACACGCGGTCGCCGTCAACCTTTACGGGGAAGGTCTTCAGGTTCACGCAGACTGGGGCGCGCATCGCCTCGCCCGTGCGGTAATCAAACTGGCCATTGTGCTTGGGGCATTCGATCAGGTGATCCATCACCAGCCCATCACACAAATGAACCTTTTCGTGGCTGCACATACCTTCGGTGCAGTAAAAATCACCCTCCGGGGCGTGGTAGATGGCAAAGGTCTGTCCCCCGTGGTCAAAGCGGATCAGGTCTTCGGGGTCGATGTCATCGGTGGCGCAGGCGTCGATCCAAGGCATGTCTTACTCCGCAGCTTTCGGGGGCGTCATGCCCGGCACATAGTGGTGGAAATCTTCGCGATAGGGTTTGGCGCTGGCAGGCAAAGCGCGTTTCAGGAAGTAGTCCTCATAGGCGAGCTGACGCTTCAACGCGGGCCACATTTCGGCAAAGCCTTCGGCGATAGAGCGATTGGGTGCTGGCAGATCGGCCTTGATCGCCTCATGCAGGCGCGGCAGCGCATGGTATGGCACCATCGGGAACATGTGATGTTCAACGTGGTAGTTCATGTTCCAATAAATGAAACGGCTGATCGGGTTCATATAGACCGTGCGCGAATTCAGCCGGTGGTCGATGACATTGTCGGCAAGGCCGCCGTGCTGCAAAAGCCCGGTCATGATGTGATGCCATGCCCCAAACATCCGCGGCAGACCGATCACCATCAAGGGCAGGATCGACCCCATCCAGACGGCAAGGGCAATTGTGGCCAGATAGATCGCCAGATGCACCAGAGCGACGCGCTGCACCTTGCCCCATTCCGACTGTGGCACAAAGGTCTTCTCGGTTTTCGTCGGTCCGAAAAGGGCGTTCTGGATCAGGTTCGGAAAGAACTTCAGAACGTCGATCACGCCAAAGAAATTCAGAATCAACTTGGCCAATTCTGGCGGTCGCATCACCGCAATCTCGGGGTCGCGACCGACGAAATAGGTTTCTGAATGGTGGCGCGCATGGCTCCAGCGCCAGGTGGCTGAATTGCGCATGATCATGAAGCTGGCGATCTGATACACCGCATTGTTCATCCAAGGCGTGCGAAAGGCAGTGCCGTGGCTGCATTCATGCCAACGCGAGTCGCTGGCCGAACCGTAAAGCACGCCATAGGCCAGCCAGAACGGCAGCGTCCACAGGGTGCCCCATGTCGCAATCCCACCGATGGCAAAAACAATCATCAGCCCGTAAAGCAGGATGGTATCGCGAATGGCCGGGCGATCAGACCGGGCCATCAGATCCTTCATCACCTTGCGCGGCACCTCGGTATGATACCATTCCGCCGCCGTCAGGCCGCTTTCCACCGCCTGCCGGGCATCGGCCCCGAACGGGCTGTAATCACGTTTGGCCATGGGTGTCTCCTTTGTTCTGGGGCGCGTCGGGCCTTTTCTGTCGATAGCCACAGCTTGCGCCCGTTACAAAGAGGGGCGCTTGCAGAACACATCAAAACTCGTCACGATGAAGGCAAGTATTGATGTTTTTTCGTCAGGAACGAAGATGGCCGGCAGACCCACCATTCAAGATGTTGCCCGCGCGGCGGGGCTTTCGACAGCCACCGTTGATCGGGTGCTGAACGGCCGCGAAGCGGTGCGCGAGGAAACGGCACGCAAGGTCTATGAGGCGGCAAGGGCGATTGGCTATCACGCGGCCTCGTTGATTGGTCAACGCATGCAGGCCGATCTGCCGCGCCTGCGGTTGGGGGTCGTTCTGCACAAGGAAAAGCAGGCGTTTTACCAGAATTTCAAAACCGAGATTGAGCGTGCGGTGGCCCAGGCCAGTGGTGTCCGGGCCAGCGTCACGGTGGTTTATGCGCCGTCGCAAAGCCCCGGCGATTTTGTTGCGCAGATGGAGGGTTTGGTGGGCCGTGTCGATGCAATTGCGGCCACGGCGGTGACGCATCCCGAGGTCACGGAAGCCGTTATTCGTTTGAACTCCAAGGGAATTCCAGTCTTTGCCTTGCTGAATGACTTTGGTCAGGGTGTGCGGCAAAACTATCTTGGTTTGAACAATCTGAAAGTTGGCCGGATTGCCGCCCATATGATCGCAACCGCCACGCATCACGCTGGGAAGATTGCGATTTTTGTCGGCGGCTATCGCTGGCATGGTCATGAGTTGCGCGAAACCGGGGTGCGCAGCTACTTTCGCGAACACGGCCCGCAATTTCAGGTGCTGGATACGCTGGTAAACTTGGAAACCCGCCAATTGACCTATGAGGCGACGCTAGATTTATTAAACCGCCACAAAGATTTACGCGGCATCTACTGCGCGGGGGGCGGGATGGAGGGGGCGATTGCCGCTCTCCGCGAGGCGCGCCCGCCCGGCGAGGTGGCCTTGGTGGTCAATGAATTGACGCCGGAAAGCCGGGCTGCGCTGATTTCACGCTATGTCACCATGACCATCGCCACCCCCCTGCCACGACTTTGCGCCGATCTGGTGACCCTTTCGGCAGAGGCCGTCGCGCAGGGCATCACGTCGGTTCAGGGGCAGCATTTCCTGCCCCCTGATCTCTACTTGCCCGAGTCTGTTTGACGTAAAGCCATCAAAACTTCCTGCGCTATTTCGTCATCTGTGACGAAAAGCCGCGCCTTGCAATTGACGGAATCACCCCGCCGCCGCAGGGTCCGACCGCAATGGCAACACGGCTCGGGAGGTTTCACATGGTCCAGTTTGCACTCAACCACATGACGGTGGCGCGGCTTGGCTTTGCCGAACTGGTCGCTCTTGCAGCGGATCTGGGCTGCGTTGGGATTGAGGTCCGCAACGACCTGCCGCAGCCGCTGTTTGACGGGCTGGACCCGGTCACGGCAGGCGAGATGATCCGCGCCAAAGGCTTGCGTTTGTTGGCCGTGGCTGAGGTGAAGCGCTTCAACGACTGGTCCGAGGACAAGGCCGCCGAGGCGCTGGCGCTGATGAAGATCGCCAAAGCCGCCGGTGCCGAGGCCGTCAGTCTGATCCCGCGCAACGACAATCTTGGCATGGGCAATGGCGAACGACAGGCGGCCCTGCGGGTGGCCCTGAAGGCCCTGAGCCCGATGCTGGAAGATCACGGTCTGATCGGCATGGTCGAACCGTTGGGCTTTGAAATCTGTGCGTTGCGCTACAAAGCCGAAGCGGTCGAGGCCATCGAGGCGCTGGGCGCCAAGGGGCGGTTCAAGCTGGTGCATGACACGTTCCACCACACGCTGGCGCATGGGGGGCCGTATTTCCCCGACCATACCGGCATCGTTCACATCTCGGGTGTCACCGATCCCGGTGTCAGTGTTGCCGAGATGCAGGACGCCCACCGTGTTCTGGTGACCGAAGGCGACCGTCTGGGCAACATCGCGCAGATTGCCGATCTTCAAGGGCTTGGCTGGAACGGCCCCATCAGCTTTGAGGCCTTTGCGCCGCAGGTTCACGGCTTTGCCGACCCCAAGGCGCAGCTTGCCGCCTCTATGCAATTCATCCGCGACGGGTTGGCCCGCAAGGCCGCCTGATCCGCGCGTGATACGGGTTCTGGGAGAGAGCCCCCGGCCAAGAGAACGGATGAGCCGGCATCCAACAAGGGAGAGAGACATGAAAAAGGCACTTCTGGTTGCGGGCTTTTCCGCACTGATGACCACCACCGCGATGGCCGACGGCATTGGCGTGTCGATGGCGCTGTTTGACGACAACTTCCTGACGGTTCTGCGCAACGGCATTCAGGCTCAGGCCGATGCGGGCGGGTTGAAAGTGCAGATTGAAGACGCACAGAACGATGTGGCCAAGCAATTGGACCAGATCAACAATTTCATCGCCTCGGGTGTTTCGGCGATCATCGTCAACCCGGTTGATACCAGCGCGACCCAAGCGATGTCGGATGCCGCGGCTGCTGCCAACATCCCACTGGTCTATGTCAACCGCCAGCCGGTGAACGTCGACACGCTGCCCGACAATCAGGCCTTTGTCGCCTCGAACGAGGTCGAATCCGGCACGCTGGAAACCATTCAGATGTGCGACAACTGGGCGGCCGAGGGCAAGACCGAGGTCAACGCCTATGTCATGCAGGGCGAGCTTTCCAACCAAGCTGCCGTGCAGCGCACCCTAGACATCTATGATGTGATCGAGGCCGGCAAGTGCAAGGTCAAGGTCAACGTGATCGACCAACAGACCGCCAACTGGAGCCGCGATCAGGCTCAGACCCTGATGACCAACTGGCTGTCGACCGGCAAAGCCTTTGACGGTGTGATCGCCAACAACGACGAAATGGCGATCGGTGCCATTCAGGCGATGAAGGCTGCGAACATCGACATGGCCACCGTTCAGGTTGGCGGTGTGGACGCAACGCAAGACGCGCTGGCTGCGATGCAGGCGGGCGATCTGGATGTGACGGTGTTCCAGAATGCCGCCGCGCAAGGGTCGGGCGCGCTGGATGCCGCGACCAAACTCGCTGCTGGCGAGGCGGTGGATCAAAAGGTCTATGTGCCGTTCGAACTTGTCACCCCAGCCAACGTCGCGGACTATCTGGCCAAGAACTGATCTGAAGGTCAGTCGTCTGGGCGGCGCTGCCGCCCCCTTGCCCGGCCGCTCCCATGGCCGGGCCTTTTGGTCGATTTGGGTGAAGGCAAGCGGATGTCACAAGCAACACATGGCCTTGGCGGTCTGAAGTATGATCCTGCGCGTCGGTCGCGTGCGCCGGAGTGGAATGTGTTTTTGGCCTTGGTGATCATGGTCGTGGTTTTTGAGGCGCTGAACCGTCTGCAAGGCGGATCGTTCCTGTTCAATATGCGCGACGGGGTGGACAGCCTCTTTAACATGCAGCGGCTGGACATCATGATGTTGCAGGTCGCCATCGTGGGCATCATTGCGCTGGGGGTGACGCAGGTCATCATCATTGGCGGGAT
>JACCDN010923954.1_pt1 | contig 11259 bp, 10 predicted proteins | sample 7441691 | NCBI WGS metagenome assembly JACCDN01 (sample SAMN15323439, study PRJNA562643) | freshwater metagenome | isolation source: river surface water | place: USA:Blue River Watershed | collected 2017-08-16
TGCATGCGCCAAGCGGCCTGTGTTGGGGCGCCGCTGGGGTGTGGCTTGTCTGGGGCTGATGTTGTGTTGCGCCGTGCAGGCCCAAGACCTGCTGCTGGCGAATCTGGGTGATGGGAGAGCGGCACCTGTGGCCGCAACGACCGCAACGACCAGCCCGAATGCTGTTGTGCACCGGCGCCCTGAAATTGCCGCGTTGCGTGGCGTGACGCCGACCCCGCCTGTGCGCATGAGGTTTTGGGGCTTTGATGTTTACGACGCACGCTTGTGGACCTCACCGAGTTTTCGACACAGCCAAGCCACGCAGTTCCCATTTGCATTGGAGTTGCAATACTTGCGGCGGCTGGAGGGCGGCGCCATTGCCAGTCGCTCGCTGGATGAAATGCGCCGTTTGGCGACCCTCACCGATGCCCAAGCGCAAAGCTGGCTGTTGGCCATGCGCGAAGTGTTTCCTGATGTGAAAGAGGGAGATCGCATCACCGGCGTCAACGTGCCGGGGGAGGGGGTTGAATTCTGGGTCAATGGTCAGCGCGTAGGCGATGTCAAAGACACGGCGTTTGCAAATTTGTTCTTTGGCATTTGGCTCAATGAGCGCACCTCTGAGCCCAAGCTCAGAGCGCAGTTGTTGCAAGGCATGACGCCATGAGCAAGGTCAGCATGCCCTATTCCGCTGCACCGAGTGTTTCAGTTCCAAGCGCTGCAAATTCAAGTGCCATAAATTCAAGCGCCATAGATTCGAGTGCCTTGGATTTGAGCGTTACAAGCGCCAGTGCTGCAAAGGTGACGGCGACAGAGACAGGTATGGCCGTGCCGCACTTGACAGTGCCGCGCAAGGCATCGGCGGCTTATGGCGTGTTGGGCTTGCCTTTGGCTTTTGTCGCCTTGCCGGTGTATGTGCATTTGCCTAATGTTTATGCGCAGCAATATGCGGTGCCTTTGGCGGCCTTGGGCGCTGTGCTGTTGTTCAGCCGCAGTATTGATGCGCTGGTCGACCCTTGGCTTGGGCGCTGGGGGGATCGCTTGTACCGACACTCTTGGCGCGCTGTGTGGTGGGCGGCGGTGCTGCTGGCCATGGCGGTGGCTTTGGGGTTTGCGGCGTTGTTTTTTCCACCGGCGGCCACATTGTCTTCGGGCGGCTTGCTGGTCTGGGTCGCGGCAGCCCTCACGCTCAGCCATCTGGCCTACAGCGGCTTGGGCATCTTGCATCAAGCTTGGGCGGCGCGACAAGGCGGCGGCGGTTTGGCGCAAAGCCGATGGGTGGCATGGCGTGAAGGCTTTGCACTGGTGGGCGTGTTGTTGGCCTCCGCCCTGCCCGCCTTGTGGGGCTGGGGTTGGACGACCGCATTGTTGGTGGCGTTGTTGGTGCTGGGTTTGTGGACTTGGCAACGCACCGCCCTGCAAGCACAGGCGTTGCCGTTGCTGCAGACCCAAGAACAGGCCAATGGCAGCCTTTGGCAGCCGTGGAAGCATGCCGAGTTTCGGCGTTTGTTGGCGGTCTTCATGATGAACGGCCTGGCCAGTGCGGTGCCAGCCACCTTGGTGCTGTTTTTTGTGCAAGACCGTTTGCAAGCGCCCAAGGCCATGGAGCCATTGTTTTTGGGTGTTTATTTTGCGACGGGGGCTTTGTCGTTTCCGTTGTGGCTCAAGGTGATCGACCGCATCGGCTTGTTGCGCACCTGGGCAACAGGCATGGTGTTGTCGGTGCTGGCGTTCATGAGTGTGAGCCTGTTGGGGCAAGGCGACAGCACCGCGTTTTTGGTGGTGTGCGCTTTGTCGGGCATCGCCTTGGGGGCCGACTTGACGGTGCCTGGTGCCTTGCTCAACCAGTTGATTGACCGGTGTGGCGAGCGTGGGCGCTCGGACGGTGCTTTCATGGGCTGGTGGAACTTGGCCACCAAATTGAATTTGGCCTTGGCCGCCGGTTTGTCATTGCCATTGCTGGGCCTGTGGGGCTATGCCCCGGGACAGCAAGACCCCGAAGCCGTGCTGGCGTTGGGTTTGGCGTATGGTCTGCTGCCCTGCTTGCTTAAATTGCTGGCAGGGCTGGCTTTGTATATGGGGCTGATGCGCCCGCTTTCTTCACAACTTCGCAACGGAACGCCAACATGACTTCTATCGCTCGACGTACCGCTTTGACCCGCATGGCCACTTGGTCGGTGGTGGCCGCAACCCCTTGGTTGGCCAGTTGCGCTGGACCCCAAGTGCAAAGTTATGCGCAAGAAAAACCCGTCTTGGATTTGCGCACCTATTTCAACGGCACGATTGATGCCTGGGGCGTTTTCACCGACCGCAGTGGCCAAGTGGTCAAGCGGTTCACCGTGGTCATGGATTGCACATGGAACGGCGACGAAGGCGTGTTGGACGAAGCCTTTGTGTACTCCGATGGCACCCGGCAGCGGCGTGTTTGGAAGCTCAAGGCGGGCCCCAACGGCCAATACACCGGACGCGCCGACGATGTGGTGGGCGAGGCCAAGGGGCAAGTCAGCGGCAACGCGTTTCGCTGGACTTACACCATGGCCTTGCCGGTGGATGGCCGTGTTTGGCATGTCGACTTTGACGACTGGATGTACCTGATGGATGACCGCGTCATGCTGAACAAAGCCACCATGAGCAAATGGGGCGTGCAGTTGGGTGAAGTGACGCTGTCGTTCACACGCCGCACACCACTGACAGTTCAAAAGACATCTCTGCAAACAACTCAAAAGACATCGCAGAAAACAGCTTTGCTGGCACCTCGGGCTGGGGGGGCTACATGAACCGCCCTGTGACCGATGCGCACTTGGTGACAACCGGGGCGGCCACGGTGGCTGCTACGGTGGTGGCCGATCCGGCGATTCCCAAAGTGGGGCCAACCACGTCAAAGGCCTCGCCCTCGAAGGCTCAGGCGCGGGGTTGGTTGCAACTGAACGCGCCGATGACCGAGTGGTCGGGCCGACGGGTTTGGTTGGTCGGTGCGTCGACAGGCATTGGCTTGGCCTGCGCCGAGGCTTTGCGAGCGGCCGGCGCGCAGGTGGTGGTCTCGGCCCGCAAGCCCCAAGGCGTCAAAGACTGGGCCGCCCAAGATGCCGGTGTGCAATGGCAAGAAATGGATGTGAGCGACCCCGAGCAAGTGAAGGCCACAGCCCGGGCTTTGTTGGCGCAAGGCCCGATCGATTTGGTGGTGTATGCCGCGGGCTACTACAAGGCGCAACGCGCCACGGACATCGACTTGCAAAACTTGTTGCAACACGACACCGTCAATTACCAAGGGGCTTTGCAGGTGATCAGCGCGGTCTTGCCCAGCATGTTGGCTCGCCAAAGCGGGCACATCAGCGTGCTCAGCAGCGTTGCCGGATGGCGCGGTCTGCCCAATGGCTTGGCCTATGGCCCGACCAAAGCAGCGTTGACGCATTTGGCCGAAACCTTGTATTTGGATTTGCAAGACCACGGCATTGGGGTGAGTGTGGTCAACCCCGGTTTTGTGGCTACGCCCCTGACCGCGCAAAACGAGTTCACCATGCCTGCGCTTATCAGCCCGGCACAAGCGGCCAGCGAAATGCTCAAGGGTTGGGCGCGAGGCGAATTTGATATCCATTTCCCGAAGCGTTTCACGTTTTGGCTGAAGTTGTTGCGCTTGTTGCCCTACCGCTTGTATTTTCCGTTGGTGCGCAAATTCACCGGTCTGTGAGCCGCCCCACCATTGCCCAAAACAAACACCATGAACACCCGTCAAGCCACCCAGCAACTCGCGACATTTTTTGAAACGCTGTCTCCCGACAGTGTGTCGCGTTTGGGCGATCTTTACGATGCGCAGGCCACCTTCAAAGACCCCTTCAACGAAGTCAAAGGGTTGGTAGAAATTGAGCGCATTTTTCACCACATGTACGTGGCGCTGGAGCAACCCCACTTCGTGGTCACAACCCAAGTGGTCGATGGCTCGCAGGCCTTTTTGACGTGGGACTTTCGCTTTCGATTTAAGCGCTTCGACACCGTGACCTTGCAAACAGTGCGGGGCGCGAGTCATGTGCAGTTCAACGAGCAAGGCCGCGTCATGATGCACCGCGACTACTGGGACGCCGCCGAAGAGTTGTACGAAAAGTTGCCCGTTTTGGGCGGCCTGATGCGCTGGTTGAAAACGCGAGCCAACCAACCCTGACCGCTGAACAACAGTTTGGTTAACATGCCCACTCTGTTCAGTTGAGGGTCAGCATGTTCAATCGTGATTTGCAGTTTCCCCATGCTCTGCGGCGTGCGGCAATGGTTGCAGCTGGGTTGAGCGTGTGTTGGGGCATGGCCGGGTGTCAACAAATTGTGGACAGACTGCAAGCCGCTGTCACGCAATCAAAGCCCATGGCGCCGCAGCCAGAGCCGCAAGGGAAAACCGAACCGCAAGTGCAAGCGGAAGTGCAAGCGCAAGCCCAAGCCCGAGCCCAACCGCAAGCGCAAGCCCAACCGCAGGTACAACCACAACTGCCAGCGCAAGCCCAACCACAGCCACAACCTGCACAGTCCGTGCCGTTGGCTCAACCCGCGCCATCTGGCCAACAGGTCCAAAGCGCGCAACAGGCCCCGCAAGCGGCCTTGAAAGCGGAACAAGGGCAACAACCGCAACAAGTGCAACAAGACAATCAGGTGCAACAAGGCAAGCAAGTGCAACAAGGGAAACCGGCGCCATCAGCCTCCCAACCGCAAGAGCTTCCAGTGGCCAAACCAGCGGGGGCCACGCCGCCCTCGCCTGTTGCACCGCCGGCCAAAGCGTCGTCCCTGTCGCAGTTGTCCGCCACATTTCAAGAGTGCGACAGTTGTCCGGTGATGGTCAAGATGCCAGCCGGCACATTTCTCATGGGCTCGCCAGGCAATGAGGCCGGCCGCGACTCAGACGAAGCGCCACGCATCCAAGTCGCCTTAGCCGCGTTTGCGATCGGTCGAACCGAAGTGACCCGTTCGCAGTGGATGGCGTTTGAGCGCGAGTCCGGGCACAGAGCCGATTCAGGGTGTTTGACGTGGGATGGCGACGGCTATGTTTTGGTTGCACATTTGGGATGGAAAAACCCAGGTTTTGCCCAGACCGATGACCATCCGGTGGTCTGTGTCAATGCGGCGGATGCGCAAGCCTTTGCTCAGTGGGTGAGTCGAAAAACAGGGCAGATTTACCGTTTGCCGCGCGAACACGAGTGGGAATATGCCGCCAGATCGGGCGCTCAATCGGCCTACCCCTGGACATCGGGTGCGGCGGGTGTGTGCACCCACGCCAATGGTGCCGATGCGGCTTTGCTTCAGAAAAACCCCCGTTGGCCTGGGCAAAGTTGCCAAGATGGCTTTGCCTACACCTCCCCGGTGGGCAGTTTTGTGCCCAATGCTTGGGGTGTTTACGACATGCACGGCAACGTGATGGAGTGGACACAAGACTGCTGGAGCGCTCAACTGGTTCAGCCCGATTCCGGTCTTGCGCCGTTGAATTGCGGCAGGCTCGTGACCCGAGGTGGCGGATGGGACTTGCCCGTGTCTTTTTTGCGCAGCGCCTACCGCGGCAAAGCCCCCGCCCGAAATCGCGGAACAGGCATGGGGTTTCGGTTGGTCAGAGAATAACGCTGACCTGAAAAACCCCGACGGTGGGACCTCGGAAACCGGCCCATTTATTTCAGTGAAGACGGTGCGCACATTGTCAATTTTGTGGTTATTATTGTTATGAATAATATTAACCATCAAATTTGACGATGACAAAAAAGCTGCTTCAATACAAACGCCTCGGTTTTGTTCTGTTCGCGTTGGCACTGGCCCCTCTCGGCGCCCAAGCCCAATTTGGTAATTTGATGAAGCAGCTGCAACAGCTGCAACCGCCTGGCCAGCAACCGGGCGGCCAGCCAGTGGGCGGCATGCCCGCGGTTGGTGGTGCCAAAGCACCGGCCAAGGGGGGCCTGACGCCCAGTGACCAATGGTGCCGCCAACAGGTGGGCGCCTTGGGCAACCTCAAAGTCAATACCGGGGTGATTGCCAGCGAGTTCAACATTCCTGAGTTGGAGTCGTTGCAAGACGAGTTCTTGAAGGCCTTTCGCAACGACAAGATCAACAAGACTTTTCCCAACGCGAAGTTTTTTCAGGCCTCTTTTGAGACCAAAAAAGTGCGCGCCATTTACGACACTTTTTTGGCCTTTCCAGAGCCCGACACCTTGGCGGCTTTGATCCAAATTTCTCGCGCCTCGGATCAGCAAGAGCGCTCGGATGCCTTGATGGCCTTGACCTTCTTGCACTTGCAGGCCCCCGAGTTGTCGGTTAATAAAAACCGCTGGTGGGAAGCGTACCAAGCAGCCGTTGCCACTGAACACTTCACGGCCTTGGTGTTTCGCGCACGCTTGAACGCCTATGGCGAATACGGCAATAAAAATCTGCGACAGGCTTTGGGCGATTTGGTCAGCGCTGGCAATTTGCGCAACCAATACAGCCAAGGCGATGGCATGCGCAAAGAGTTTGACTCACAGAATTACCAGTTGATTCACACGGCCACCGTGAAAGATATTTTCATGAACGAGCCCAACATGCCCTCTCGCCAGCAGTGGGAAGGTCCAGCCAGAACTGGCATGCAAATTGAGCAAGCCCAACAAGCCTACGCACGCCAGTTGCCCAACACCCGTATTGGCAAGATGTACGCCCAGGCCAATCTGGTCAACCTCGAGTCGATTCAAATCGGTAACGACATCATCAAGACCACCCAAGGCGGCAACCAGTTGATGGGCCAGTTGGAAAGCTTGGCCTCGCTGAAGTCCAATGCCAAAGGTGAAAAGCCAGTCTTTGAAGATGTGAGCCCAGAGATGCATGCGGCCCAAATCAAAATGATTTCGAAGACCTCGACGCTGGACGAACGCCAAAAGCAAATGTTGGTTCAAGCACAAGAAAAGCGCTTGGTTGCTCAAGGCATCATTGCGCAGTCTTATGGCGAGTTGTTGCAAACCCTGACCGCTGGATTTGGTGACATGGTGAAAATGGCGGCGCCTCTGCCGGCGCTGACGCAAGCCAACAATGCTTTGATTCAAAGCTGCATCATTTCGGCCAAGTGGGAGCAAGCCATGCGGGCCAAGGACATGGCCAAGGTCGATGTGAAAAAAGCCGAGTCAGCGGTCGGCGATCTCAGCAGCAAATACAAAGACTGAGATGGCAAAGCTCAAACCCCAAGGCTCTTCCAGACGCCATTGGCTGTTGACCTGGGCCAGCCTGCCCAGCTTGAGCTGGCCGCTGTGGTCGCAGGCGCAGCCGGCCGCCACCCGAAGCCGACCCAAATCACCGCCGGTGTGGACAGGTTTCGGTTTGAACGGCGGCGCGGCACAAGCCCGCTATGACTTGACGCGCGAGTTTGTGCGTCAAAAACGCAACCTGAACCTGACCGACAGCAAGGCTTTCACCGAAGAAAGCAAACTCACGGCCAGTTTGTTGGCGCAGCAAAAACCGCCCTTGGTGCAGTTCAAAAACGGCATTGAGTTTGGCGAAGACATGCTGGTGGGTTTTGCCCATGACTTTGAAACCACCGTGGGTGCACGCGTTGAAAAGGACGGTGAAAACGCCAACACCCTGTTCATCTTCATGTCTGGCGTGGGCATGGTGTTGTCTTTTAGCCCCAGCACGGGCTGGCGCATCGTCTCCTCTTTCCCCTTCATGTTGCGCTTTGAGCGGCCGGGTGGGGACTTGAAGAACATTCGCGCCAAAGCCGTGGCCTACATGGGCGAAGCCTACAAAGGCTATAGCCAAGCGTTTGTTCATTTCTTGGGCCGCTTCAACAAGTGGGACCAAGGCTTCAGCAGCAATTATTTTGCGCGTCTGACCAAGGCGTCGGTTCACCCCGACGCGCAAGCTAAGCTGGCCGCCTACAAGATCGAGCAAATTTTGAACCCCGAGTTGTTGGGCTTCTCGGCCAGCTCGGCGATTTGCGACAACCTGAACATTCCCATGCTGCCGTTCCAAGAAAACGACGCACTGGCGAAACGCTATGCCGTCAAATTCAACGACGATTTGGCGGCTCAAAACGAAATCACCATTCCTGATGCCGATTTGAAATTTGAAGTGGTGTTGCGCGACTTGGACAAAAAAATCATCCACAGCACACAGCGCGGCGTCACCATCATTCGGCGCACCTTGGTGTTGCGCTTGATCGTGATTGATGAATACGCCAGCGGCAACGACAAGCGGATTTTGAATGTGCTGGCGGCCAACACTTTCGAAGATCGCACGCCCTTGAACTCGACGGAAGACGATACGCCCGAGCGCGATTTGGTCTTCTTTGATCGTCTCTTATCGCGCACCATGGCCAACCTTTTGGGTGGCTTGGCAAAACGAGATGCCCAAATGCTGGCGCAGGCCGAGGTCAAGCTCGAAACTGTCGCGCCGGCCATTCCCCGTCTTCTTGAACTGTGTGCCAAAACACGCTGAAAGTCCTCTGATGAAAACTCTCCCATCTTCCTTCCGTTTCAAGTCCGTCTTGTTGGCCCTCGCGCTTTGCGGCTTGACCAGCATGGCCATGGCGCAACAAAAATTTGTGCGCGGCCAAGCCACAGATTCAAACAAAGAGACCGCCACCAATAAAGCCAAAGTGGCGGCTTGGAAAAGCTATTTGGGCAGTTTGCAGGGCGCCAAATTGGACAACATTTTGGCCAACGAAAAAGTCTTCTTGGACGACATCAACAGCATCGTGGTTGATGTGAGCGTGGTCGACGAAAAGTGCACCTCTGGCTTCTCAAGCACCTGCACGGTCAGCATCAAAGCCGCCATTAATGAAAGCATGATCGACAGCCGCTTGCGCCAGTCATCTCAAGCTTCTGGCGGTGGCAAAGCCAATGCCCAAGATGACATTGCTTTCTTGGTGATGGCGCGCGTTGCTGATTCACAAACCTCTTTTGACACCAAAGTCACCCGACGCGCCGAATCGACGGTGGGCACCAGTGGCACATCGGCCAGCGCAGACGCTTCGGCTGGCAACCGCTCGGGCAGTGCCGAAGCCTCGGCAGACGCGGTTTCGGTGACGCAAACGTCGAAGACGGTGACGGGCGGTTCGCAAGAAACCAAACGCGACCGCATCAAATATGTGGCGTGGGCCAACATCGATGACTTGCAAAACCGTGTGGGCGAGACGCTGACGAACAACCGCATCAGCACCGTGCCATGGGAAGAACTGGTGAGCAACTGTGGCGTGACTGACAACGATCCATTCTCAAAAATGTATGCCGAGTCAGAGACAGGGCAACTGCCAGCCAACGTCCGCAACGACACCTTTAAGAAGATCAAAGATTGCCAATTGACCAAGTTGATCTTGGCCTCCATTGAGGTTGACGGCTACCGCAACGACCCCAATACCGGCTTGTGGTTGGCCACGGGCAACATGAACATCACCGCCTATGACCTGACCGGTCGTTTTGCCCGCAGCATTGGTTCAGCGAACCGCACCTTCAGCGGCCGAGCCGAAAAGCTCAATGACGCAGGACGCGCCGCATTGGCCAACGCGGCCAAAGTGGCCGCTGATGTGGTGGTCAACCAACTCAACCTCAAGTGAGCTTGCAATGAAGTCATGGCGCTTGGCGTGGATCTTTGCGTGGTTGCTGTTGTCGCTGGGGGTTGCTCACGCGCAAATTGTGATGCGCGAAGTGATCGCCACAGGCAACGGGGGAGACCCCGGCAAAGCGACCATTGATGCGATTGAAAATGCGATTGCCCAAGTGGGGGGCATGCGCATTTCGACCGCCACATCGTTGTCGATGAGCGAAGTGACCAAGGGCGGCAACACCACCATTGAAGAAAACTTCAAGCAAAACATCGAAAAGATGACGCGCGGGGTCATCAAGTCCTATTCGGTCTTGGAGTCGGGCACCAGCCCCGGTTCGGGCCGTGCGTTTGTCAAAATCAAAGCCGTGATTCCCTCGTACAAAGCGTCTGAGCAGCTCAAGCGCTTGAAGCTGGCGGTGATGCCGGTGACAGTCACGGGCGGTGCACGGGGACGACCTGAAGCGGTGGAGTTTGCCGAAAGCGTGTCCGCTGCGTTAGAGGCCTACCTGACGCAAACGCGCAAGTTCGCCATGATTGACCGCCGGTTCACCGACAGCAGCAACCGCGAATTGGCTGGCGTGAACGCGCGCAATGCGCCGATCGAAGAAACGGTCAAGGTCGGTGTCCGTGTGGGGGCTGACTACATTGTGTTGGCCGCCTTGAAAGACTTCGCCCCCCAGCAACAGCAACAACAACGCGTGACCGGTCGTGTGGTCACACGCAGTGTGGCTCCGGTGGGCATCGATGTGCGGGTGATTGACATCGCCACTGGCCAGATCAAATTTGCGCAAACCTACAACAACCCGGGTCGACTGCCCTCGTCCGTGTCGATGGGGCAATACGCCGCCGACATTGGCGCAGATTTGGGCCAAGTGATTGGCACCGCCATCTACCCGATTGCCGTGGTGGGCGGCACAGATTCTGAAGTGACCTTCAACCAAGGTGGCGAGACGGTTCAGGTTGGGCGCATCTACCGTTTGGTCAGCTTGGGGCAGAACTTGGTTGACCCCTACACCCGCGAGTCATTGGGGCAAGAAGAGCGTGAAGTGGCCAGGGCAGAAGTGATCAGCGTGACCGATCGGACCGCCACAGCCAAAGTGGTCTCAGGCCGCCTGCCGCAACCCCTGAAAGCCGGCAGCGTGCTGGCCCGAGTGTTGCCCGAAGAAGTCAGTGGCAACGTCAGTGTGCAGTTGACGATGCCCGTGCTGCCCGGCATGTCAGCCCCCGCGGAGGGCCGTGGCTCGAAATCAAAAAATGACGACGATTGGTAATTAACAAAGGAACATGCTCTATGAAATTCGATAAACACATCGCATTGACCCCCTGGTTTGCGGCCGCTTTGTTGTATGCCGCAACGGCCACGCCTCTGGTGGCTCAAGAAGCTAAGTTGGAATTGGAACAAAAACCGATTCCTGAATTGCCCAACAGCATTTCGGGCACAGAGACTGTTCGCTCACGCATGGACAAGTTTATTCGCTAGCAAGGTTTGCGTGAAGTCAAAGACACCAAAAAAGACGAACAAGGTCGCACGGTGCTGATCGACTTCGCAACGGCCACCATTTCTGCGCCGCCCAGCGATCCCAACTTTGTCAACGCGCGGGTCAACGCCTTCAACAAGGCCTTGCTCACCGCCAAGGGGCAGTGTGTTGAGACGCAAAAACTCATTGTGGCCACCGAAGCCATCATGGACACCGGCTTGCCGCCCGCTGAAAAAGCCAGAGCCGATGCCGAGCAACTGCGCCGTGAAGGCATGGCCCA
>JACCDN010838740.1_pt1 | contig 11255 bp, 14 predicted proteins | sample 7441691 | NCBI WGS metagenome assembly JACCDN01 (sample SAMN15323439, study PRJNA562643) | freshwater metagenome | isolation source: river surface water | place: USA:Blue River Watershed | collected 2017-08-16
AAATCCTATCCCCGCAACCAAGATTTATAAGGCTTCTAAGACTTTTTGTTTTAGAAGCTTTTTTCTTTTATTTGATGATGTATTGGCTATGTATTGGATTTAAGCGCTTAAGTAGCTGTAAACCCTACATTATTTGGTTGCCGCAGCAGCACCCCACGTTGATATACCTAAAAGAAAACCCAGGTCATAGAGCCATCCTGAATTAGGAAAAGAATAAACGCGAATGTCTGAAAAAATTCCAACAACAAGGGCAATTGGCGAAATCCAACCATGCACCAATCCCCAAAAAAAACCCGGCGAGTCATAAGCTTGATGAATTGGTTGATATGCACAACCAGCCAAAAGGGAAAAACTAATTAAAACAAAATATCTATTCATTTTTAGTTTACTAAGTCAGAGTCTGAAACAGAATCATTCTCTGTAATTACAGGCTTTGTCCATGTTCTTTTCTCAACCAAGCTAGGAATAGAGCTCAAAGCTCCTAAAGGCTCGATTCCCATTGAGGATAACCGTGAGGTCAGCTCCTTAAAAATTTCATCTTTGTGGAGCGTCCAAGTGGAGGCAAAACATCGCCAAAAAGTCCAACCAGCCCTCTCAAGAACTCGCTGACGATTCATATCAGCCTGCCATTTATCAGGTCCATGATATTCATCGCCATCAAGCTCAATAGCCAAACGTGAATCTCCAAATCCCTCAACCACCATATCAATTCGATACGCACCTGATTTGACTTGTGGAATTACTCTGTAACCCTTATCAGTGAGCATAGTAAAAACTTCTCTTTCAAAGCCGCTCTCACACAAGTCAATTAATCCATGCGTAGCCTCTTTGTCAATTACAAACGGCTTATCAAAGTGCTCAAGCAAAGTAAGTCGCAAATCTTTTTCTGATAAATCACTTCCCTTAACCGAGCGAACTAAATACATTCGATCTCGAGCACGACTAGCAGCCACATTAAATCTTTGCTCATAAGAAACTCCCGATAACGCTCTTGAAGTAGTTCTGTCAACAACCATTGATAAAAACATAATATCTCGTTCGCTACCTTGGAAAGTTCTTGCATCACCGCAGTCAAAGTGACGGTGCAATAACTCACCTGCAGGAAACCTGGACCTTACCATTTGGTCTATAAATTTGGCCTGATCAAAACCTAATAACGAGACAACACCCAATGTTCTATTGTTCATTTCTGGGTTATTAAGTATGGCCTCAATTTCATCACAAATCGCTTCAGCCTCGTATATGTTTGTATCACGCTTATCTCTGTATCCACCTTCAACATAAATATCAACTAATGGTGGATCTAGACGTTCCGAAGCTTTTGGGATGCGAAGGGGTTGAATTGAGCCTTGATAAAAATTCTTATTTGAGTAAGCAATAATTGGCGGCACACATCGAAAATGTTCTCGGAGCATCACCTGTTGAGCAGCAAATACTCTTGAAGCCAAATCATAAAGAGATTTCTCTGGCGTCATCTCAACGCCATAAGGTTGGTCAGATAAAAATCGACTCTTTAAGTCATCAATCTTGCCACTTGAAATAAAACCACCATCTGGTGATACCTGTTTATCATCACCGACAACTAATATTTTCTTGCCTCGTACTATTGCTGGTAATGCCCATAAGTCAGATTGACTTGCCTCATCAACAATAACTAAATCAAAAATACCAATATCTGCAGGCATTGATTCAGATACTTTGCTATGACTCATAATCCAGCAAGGAACGGCATCCGCAGCCTCAAGCATAGCAACACGAGCATCTCGGCGGTAACGGTGAGCGTTGGGACCAGTTCCTTGGCCAATTTTTCTGATTGCTGTTGAATATCCAGATAACGCCTGAAGTACCTTTGCTGTTGCAGACTTTTTTGTGGATAACCAAGCTTGTTTAGCAACCATCTCTTTATAAAGTCTTGCGAGATTAGTTTCTAAACCACGACGTTTGTCAGCTAACTTAACTAACTCATCACGAGCCTCAATGTTTTCAATATGTGTTTTGACACGCGCCCATGTCCAAGCTTGCCTCCAGTTAACTGGCAAAACATCATCTTCGCCGCTGTTATTGACTGGCATGGTAAGTAGTCTATTCGCTAACTTTGTAGCGCCTGCTGACTCGAACTTTGAGGCACCATGAATAACCTCAGAAATAGCAGACTGCAAATTATTCACCCTTCTAAGCTCCGCAGTTAACTCAGCCCACTCAGCGGAGATTGAAACAGTATCAATTCCAGAATTACCAATTTCGTTTATAGCAAAATTTTTTAACTTTTCAGAAATATCACCAGAACATCCAGCAAGCTTTGATTGCAATGTACTGTGGTTAGTTGTAGCTCGGGCTAACTCAGCTTTTGTTAAATGACTAAGCAAATATGTTTTAACAGCCTCAAGTTCAGATGTTCCACCATTAAGCTCTTTGTGAGGGTTAACTTTAAAAACAAATTCAGCTTTTTCAGGTAATAATTTGTCATAGTGCGTTGCTAATTTATGTGCCTTTTTTGCTGTCAATATAACTTGCTCAATTGAACGTAGTTCAATAACTCCACCCACAACCTCTGGAACGTCAAGCGTTGATGCAAATTGATTCCAGCGAGTGCTAAATGACAATAGTTTGGTATGAAGCTCTATGTATTTTGCAATGTGAGCCCAATCATCTGCATTGACAGGGCTTAATCCAGAAATTTTAATTTTTGAAACTATTTCCTTAGCGTCAGATGCCCCAACAGCAAACATTCCAAATGGCTTTCCAGTGGCGGAACCACGCAAGATAGCTTCCTTGACCTTTGAAGAACAAAGACCAATCTCAGGAACTTCTACTGGCCTCTTAAGAAATTCTGCACGCGCAACAACAAGTGCATCAATTTCATCAAATAAAGCCTCCAATGCCTGGCGTTCAGAAATAAAATTTACCGAACGGCATTTCTCGCGAAAATCAAATGGCCAAGCTTCACCAATGCTATCCATGTGAACTGTTAGCTCTCTGGCTTCCTCAACAAGAACAAGTAACTCTCGTGCTGCTTCAAGAATGTCTGATGTAACTGCCTTAAGGGGGATTAACTTGCCCGAGAGTTCATCACCATCTATTTCCTTAATCTTGGACAGAACTCCATGTAGCTCGGCAATATCTTCACCTTTCGGTAGCTCATCTACATGCGGAACTCTATTTTTAATATAAATGAGGTCAGTTGATAAATCGCGTCGAGCTTTTCTAAGCTGTCCGATACTATTCTCGTCTAATGGAGGCGCATTACCTTGATCGAGACTTAAAACATCGTCAAACCAAGAATATTTTGAATGCCCCTCAACAACGAGCTCGGCCATTTTTTGAGCTCTTAATAATTCACCATCTACCTGAACCTCTGAGAGCTGTGAAATAGCAATTTCATCAACTCTTTTATCAATCGTCATTAATTCAGCATGAGTTCGGTCAATAGATTGCTGAAGTATCTTTATTTCGTCACGAGCTTGCTCTGGATTAAGCTGAGATACTTTTTGTTGAATTGCATCAATAGATCCCTGAAATTGACGCACCCCCTCGCGGTCACTTGTTAAAAGTGCAACTGTTAAATCTCGAATTTCCTCTGGAATTTTTTCTTGAAGTACCTGAAGGGCTGGCTCACCTTTAGATGTAACAAGAATTCGTTTACCACTGGCCAAGTAATGACAAATAATATTTGCAATAGTGTGGGTCTTACCAGTGCCTGGGGGGCCCTGAACAGCAACTCCTGGTGCCCCTTGCAATCTTTTAACAATAGTCACCTGCTCATCGTTATAAGGCAGTGGGAAATACAACTCCTCTTGAGAACTTTTTACAGTTGTTCCACGGCTAGATATACCTCGATAGTTAACGGTCTCGTATTCAATTGCTTCATTCGAGGGCGGCGTTACTAAAGATAAAGGTCCTGAGTAGAGCTCACAGCCTCCACTAATTTTAGTTCTTAAACGCTCCAAGTCCTCAATTAAAAAATTATTACTTCTGTTTCGAACAAAAATAATCCATGAATCAGAAACTTTTAGATTATCTTCTGGGGCCGGGTAAGATTTTTCATCGTCGGATTCAACGTAAGTTCCATGTGGATCTAGACCTCCCGCTGCGAGCTTAAGAATCGGCTTATAAGTTGAAGAATCAAATGGTGATACAGGAGTGCTGCTTGTTGATGAGAGGTACTCTTTTGCTTTCTTTTCTATTTCAGCAGCGCCATCAATTGAGCATGCAATAAATGGATCCATTTCTATTCTTGGATCTACTGCGCGAGGGCGAATATCAATAGACAATGAAACTGGATCAAGTGTTAACTCCACTGATTGAGTTATAAGGGGATATTGGTAATCGAAAGAAGCACCATTCCAGGTCATTCGCCAAGATGCAACACCTATACCCCATACCATTTCAACTGGTTTAATGGTTTCTTCCGATTCCATTTGATTTTTAAGCGCAAAAAGATCAGCGTATAAATCAATTGATTTCCGACGAGGTTTCTCACCTTCAGCCCACGAACGCCAAATTTTTAAATAAGAATCCAGAAATTTTTGTGCTTCAGCTCGAATTTCAGATTCAAGCCTACTACGTTCTTCAGCAGAGGTATCTTCATTTGATTGATCAGCTACTCGCTTTAAAATTGCAGATTCAATTAAAGAAGGTTCATCACCAAATGGATTATCTTTATAAGTAATTAAGTCTTTAAAATCTTTATCAGTGACTCTATTCGGTCTACTCTGCTCAATGCGCTTTAAACGTAACCAAACATAGTCACCTTCAATGTCAAGGTTGATATCAAGTCCAGGCAGATTAACTATGTCATTTGGCTTAATTTTTAAATTCGAAATTTTAGAAAGATGAAATCCTCGCGGATCAATTTCTTTGATTTGCTCGCCAATATACTGAAAGAGTTGGGCTAAAAGATTTCGAGGTTCAGACATAAGTTATCTTATTAATTTATATAACTAATAATAGCTCAAATAAACCGCTGTCAGCGATATTTTCGGAATGATGAAGTATTCCTAAATTCAAAAAATTAGGCCTAACGAAACTTGAAAAATCTTACCCTGTTCAATCATTTAATCGTCAGCTCTTTTTTTAGAAAGAATTTCATTTCTTTCAATAAATTTAATTAGATTAAAAGTTGAATTATGAAGATTCTTAAGAAACTTCAATATTTCATCATTGTTCGTCCAATTATTTAAATAAATCTCTGTAGCTGGTTGTTTCGTACCGTACTGGATAAAAAACTCAATCCAATACGAGTCGTCCTCACGAATGTGAGATTTAGTTGCGATATACGACTGAATATCAGGTTGAAACTGTGACTCTTTTAGCGAATCCTTTATTGGGGACTCCAATTTCCTTGGTTTATATGGAAAATGCGAATCATTTGAATCGTTTGGATCTATGTACATTAGGGTCAAAATAGGCTTTCTTTCGTGGATTTGGACCCTTGTAGCAAATTCAACTACTGAAAGTCAATAGCTAAACTGCTTATTGAAATTTTAATTCTTGTGACATTCATAATCACCCTCGCTGATGCTACTTAATCTGCGAAGAGTATTGACAGCAGCAGCATTGCATTCGTTTTCAGTCTTAAACTCCCCCAAATCTATGACCCTTGAAAGGTTATTTTTATCAGGATAGGCGTAACCTATCCATTTTGGTGAGTTTGCAAGGTAGATGATTCCAAGCAAAGCTAAACCTAAGTAAAGATACCTAGAATTCATTTTTCAATCCCAATCAATTCTTATTTGCAATCAACATAGTATTCAGATTTACTTGGATTTGGTTTGATTGCAATCAAAATCACTTGGTTTTTAGCAAGAACATAGCGAGTACCAAATTTATCAACTGAATAAGACCTAGATATATCGCCAATCATATCTTTCTCGTTCTTTGGCTTTGGTTCACATTTAATATTTAAATTATTCCCAAACTTCTTTTGAAGTTTTTCACTAGGATCCCCACATGCAATGCCGTTAAATTCATCTTTAATTGAGGAATTGCAATCTATTAAGATACCTGCAATCTTGTTATCTGATTTGTTAACGTAGAAACCGAAACCAACTGGATGCTCATAAAAATAAGTTGTATCCTCTTTTTCATCAGGCATCCTCTTTAATTTTCCATACTTAAATTCAACATCTGCATAGTCAGAACCAATTGCCACCCCATTAAAAGATGTCAAAAGACCCTTGTGATTTAGCGGGAAGTCTTTAAATAACTGGTCAGAATATGCTAGAAGAAAAAAGCCAACCACTGGAACCAAAGAAATTCCTCCAGCCCATATGACTATCTTTTTCCAATTCCAGCGGTCTGCTGTTTTTGTGTAAAGAAAAATGATGCTGAAGAGTGTGATGCCAGCAAATATTGCGATTGCCATACCTTCTACCTAGTGTTATTTAATTGGATTATTAGCTCATATCCCAAATTTCAATTATTAATTGATCATTGGGTTTGCAAGTGGCAATTTTTGATTTGTTAATCTTAATGCTCTGATTTTCTGTGCCCTTTAAAACATAGTCATCACCAATCACAAGTTTACCCTCATAGCTAAGTAGCATACTTGGCATTATTTGTGGAAGAAGGATTGATGCTTGGCCGCTATATTTATTTGGATAACCGCTGCCGCCTAACTCTTCTACCAAACCTTGTTTAACAAGCTCATCTAGCCAAGGCAAGCCACCAAGACCAGTATGCCAACTAATCATGGATTGACCAGCCGTATCAGCCTCAGATTCTTTATTTACGAATACTTGCCATCCGAGCATAGATTCACACCAATAGATTATCTAACCAGCAACCATTAAAAAATTGCTTTAGCTTTTACACATTCACCAAGAAAAAGCATTTGCTTTTCCCCCGCTTTTCCACCTATAGAGTCTTGCGTGAAATTTGTGCTGCCCGAGATTCTGTTGATACCACCTAATATTGATGGTTGATTAATATTTTTAATCGCAAGAAAATCTTCTCTGACACTTTTGGGTATTACTCTGTAATCGCCATCTGGTATACCGAAACCTCTAACAGAAGCAACGCTCTTATTTAAATCAATGAAGCCATCCTTCAAATCAATCTTTTGTCCATTTAACCAAACAAAACCTGAGCATCTCAATTTTACAGATGGCAAATCTTGATTTGCGATTGATAAGATTGGCATCAAAGAAACTAATAGAACAAAAACATGTTTCATAGAAATCCAATAAATTTCAGATTATTTACTCAATGCATCAAGCTCTTGGCATGAATTCATGCATGTGGAAGCAGCCCTGTCACATGTGTATGAAGATCCTCGACACATTGACATGTTTTGAGCACATTGAGCCTTACATTGAGCACCTGCTTGAGTCTTTGGCGTAAAGTTTGAGCCAGCAGCACACCCAACTATAGCCACCGTTGCTAAACAAATAAGTAATTTTTTCATGACTGACCTTAGTTAATTCAATTTCATATTGGGTATCTTATCCCGTGGAACTATATCCAGCAACTAATCAGTATCTGGGTATGGCAAAACCATCACCAACTCACGCTGGATCCCCTGTGTTGATTAACTTAGGTCTGAAGATTCGAGCTTTGCGAGAAGCTCAGGGTTTATCCCAAGAATCTGTAGCTTTAGGCTCTGGGATAGACCGCTCTTACTTAGGTGGCATTGAACGGGGGGAACATAATGTTGCAGTTGTAAATCTCGAGAAAATTGCCATTGCTCTCGAAGTTCACATAGCGGATTTGTTTAAGTAATAGTAAATTCGAATCACAGCTGTTTTAACCATTCCCAGCAATATAAATAATACAAATGTTGCCAGTGACGCTGCTATAGCCATAAACCAGCCCATTGGCATCATGAGACCTCTCAAGTGATGTTCAATATCATCTGTTGGCTCTGGCCAATAATGGCTGTCAAACTTAGTAGCAATCAATAGCACCAACATCAAAAGTAGTACCACTAAAGAAGCAATTAACGAGTTTTTTAATTTCATATGTAATTATTATATTTGGGTATCATATCCAACATATGAAGCTACCCAAAATTATTCTCTTTTACATTGGAATTGGCTGCACTTTATTGCTTTCAGGCTGCAACTTTATTGGTGATGACAACGATGTTGCCGTTTACAGTAAGGAAAATGGGTTGCCCGTGAACTGTAGAGCATTCATTCAATATGCAATTGATGAACATAGAGCAGGTAAATATTCAGCAAATGACACTTTTTCAGCAATCGAGCGTAATTGTGGAAAAAACGGTTGGTCTTGGAAAAACAAAAGGTAACAGTGCTTAGACCCATCTACCTCGCAGGATTCATTTCAACTCTACTTTTACCGCTTGTAATTATTGGTTGCGGTAAATCTAATTTTGTAACAATTCAAACTTATGGTTGCGAGGATAAGGTTGATAGGAATACCTGCAATGGAAAGCCAGTTTATTTAGGTGAAGTTCAATTGATTATTTCCAAAGAAGGCAAAAGTGTCAAAATGATCCAACGTCCATCCAAGGACGTAAGCTTTTTTTACGAAGGAACTTTTTCATTAACAGATTGCGTAATTACGGATTCCAATAATTGGTCATGCAAAGAGAAATCCCCTTACGGGGAGCTATTTTTCGTAAGAGAAATGGTTGATGGTTACTTTTTCTCATCAATTAATGGCGAGTACATTAAGGGAAGCGGTCTTAGTTATGTTGGCTATCAGGGCATAAAAGGGCTACTCATAAGGTATGGTCTTTGGAATCCAAGTGACCACTTCAAGGCCGGCAAAAAGGAAGATTAATTTTTTACTCAAACCATAGAAACTGTTTCTTAGTGGTTTGGTAGACCCTGTTACAGAAGTCCTCTTTTGATTCACCTGGCCGCCTGATAAGGCCCTCAGACTCACTCCAAGTGCAATCTGCCCACCCCATATAGTAGATTTTGGTGGCTTCAGGCTTTAGCTTAACTATAAGCTTTTCTAGGCGACTGCTAAGCGTCATATATTGGACTCCAAGCGACATATTCTTGCCTCTAAGTCGATAGTCTCAATCGACCTTCTTCTTGCTTCGATGATTGATGCAATTCTTTCGCCCTCGTTTGGAGTAATTTCACCAACAGATACCGCTTTAAGAATTTCTGCTTGAGCTTTCCCAACACCCTCCAAGTCATTAATTAATGGTAAATCTAGGGCTACAGAGCGGTCTTTAGTATTTGGCAATACCTTATCAATAATCATGCGACAAGCTGCCATATCACCGCTTTTAGCCTTTTCTATGACGGTTGCTAAAACCTTCTCAAGATTGCCCTCCATAAGTGCATAACTTATTTGGGTTACAGTATGACGAACTCCTCTTGGCTTTCCTTTCGGATTTCCTGATGTACCTTTAACAAATAGATTTTTTGGCATAGTGAATTTTTCCTGTATTTGCAGACGATAGTGATGAAATACCCCCGTATATGGCATATCTTTATAGGTCACAAATTATGGGATTATTTGCTTCCAATTGATTTAACCTAATTGATTGATTTATATGAGTCATGAATTCGCTAGGCTTCACTCCATACTCTGCTATTCCCAAATTTTGGTCTTGTGCAGAACCAATTTTTGACCTGTAATTTTTTTCAATTGGCATCCATTTAGCATAGGCATTAGCAACAAAGTTTTCTAAACTCTGACCTTCCATACGATTAATTTGCAACCAAGTAATTGCATACCAAGAACAACCGCCATTTAAATTGCCTCCCTTTTTTGTCATGTAAACAAATCCATGACTGGTCAACTCTTTCAGAGCCTTAGTGGCAGTATTTTTCGAAAATCCCCTAGATTTCAGAACCTGCTTAGAGATAAAAATGAATCCATTATTTCTTCCGTTGTAATACTTTACGATTTCGATCAACATGCTCCTCGCTGAAAAACCTAAGTCCTTGTAGGCCTCTGATGAAAGAACTAAATCACTAATTTGTATAAAGGGTTCAGTCTGTTTTTTGGCTCTGCGTTGCTTTCCTTTGATGTGGTCATGCCAACTCATACAGCACCACGCAATCTTTCTGCAACCCTAGCCACAGACCAAAGCAAGCGATTACCAATCTTGGTTGGTCGAATACCGTAGGCTTCACCAGTCAAGCAATAGTTCTTCCGAACCGTTTGTGGCTGGACATTAAATACCTTTGCAAACTCAGGGGTAGTAATTAAATCTCTTGAACCAGCAACAGCTAAAAGCCCTTGAGGTATTTGAGTTGTGGAATTGGCTTGAATTTTCATTTGGATCTCCATACATGAACCGACCCATACGGGTCACTGTGCATGCCTGAAGTAGTCCAAGCACCCTGCGAAGCGGGCTTTGTTTGTTACTAGTCTTTCCCAATGTCAATCAACAGAAAAAATTGTTGATGAATAATTCTACATAGAAAAACACTTTTATCCAACAAGAAAGTTGGAGTCACCGAAGTGTTTAAAAATTGTTTTGAACGATCCTTATATGCTTTACGCCAATCTCAGGCTGAGGAATTTCTGCCTCATCAAGAATAAATTTTTCAATTTGAGTGTGATACATCCTCAATAAATCTATAGGTCGCTTGATGTAATGCTTCTCTGCTAGTGCACTTGGCTTGTGCCCCATTATTTGAGCACTGATACCTACTGGACAACCAACCCACTCTGAAAGAGTGCCAAATGACCTTCTTAAGCCATGGATCGATAGATTGGGAATGCCAACCGACTCAATCACCACCTGATGTGCTTTACGAGGCTCAGTTAAGCGACCAGTCTTTGCAGATGGGCTTGCGAATACATACTCATTTTTTCGAGGAAGATTATTTAGAAGCAGCTCTACATATGGGGTCAAAGGAATTGTCCGACTACCCTCCACTTTGTCCTTAATCTTAGCGGTTCTCCATTGGGTATCAACATCTTCCCAACGAAGTTCGGCCAACTCATTTCTTCTTGCACCAGTAAGTAAAAGAATTTGTAGGTATGAACTAATAACAGGGTTATTAATTTTTCTGACCCCATCAAACCAAACCTTTAATTGCTCCTTTTGCAAACAATCATCCTTGGCTTGCTTTGGCGGAAGTTCTCTTGCCAATCTATCGCAGGCTTCTTTATCCACCAACGCTTTGTAATCACTTTGGTCTGCCGCCCATGTTAAGAATGCTTTTAATGCAGATAAGGCCTTCCTTGTGCTTGAAGCTCTTATCTTGCCTTCTTTCTTAACCAGTGCTGCAACCTTTTCCCTTGTAATTAGATTTATGGGCAAAGATAAGAGGTCAAGCAAAATTCCTTTTTGTTTAACGGCAGATTGCCCGACCCTT
>JACCDN010896167.1_pt1 | contig 11255 bp, 9 predicted proteins | sample 7441691 | NCBI WGS metagenome assembly JACCDN01 (sample SAMN15323439, study PRJNA562643) | freshwater metagenome | isolation source: river surface water | place: USA:Blue River Watershed | collected 2017-08-16
AATTTTCCCGCTCCATCCCAAGCTAATTCAAAAATTGCTCGCCAGGTATCGGCCACCACTGCACTCTCAATAATTATTCCCAGCAGCTCTTCTTCTTTTAGAGAAATAATTGCAACCTTATTGCCATAAATATTGATCTCATTTTTAAAGACAAACTTATCCTTTTGAACAAATCGAATTTGCGGAACCACTTCCGATGCGGCATTTTTGTTTTTGTAATGCGTTGTAGTGTAGCGACGGCTCCCGGGACTATCCATCACAATTCCACGCAAAGGAATTTTTAATTCTGCTTTGCGCACCGCATATTGGCGAATATAGTCGGGCAAAAGTTGGGTCAAATCATCGAGCGAACTAAAGGCTAAGATTTCTTTTGGTTTTTCAAACAAAGTATCTTCAAATACTGTTTTTATTCCTTCTAATCCTTCATAAAATTGCACCCGTGGCTTGGCCGGAATCAAATTATATAGCAAACGCAATTCTGGCAACATTTTTTCCAAAAGTTTTTCTTTGTTACGCAAAGTACTTTGCAATTTTTCCGGATCTTCGGCTATAAAAATTGTTTTCTTACCTAAAACTGCGCGTACCACCAAACCATCTTCTTCTAATAATTTAAGAATACTGTACGCGGTGGTACGCTTAACCCCGGCTGTTTTGGCAATACGCTGCACTGGAACTTTACCAAGTTGTAGCAACGCCAAATACACCGTCGCCCGTTTTCCTTCTAGCCCAAATTGAATAAGAATTTTTTCAAGATTTTTTGTTGACATAGGTTTGATTAATATTTCATCACGTCTCGCCTGTAGAGACGCAGAATTTTGCGTCTCTACCACAACGGCATACAAAAACTACGTAACACATCTACACCACATTGGTAGATAAAAAAATTTCTATTTAACAAACAATTCGTCCTCCACCCACTTCATTGGGTTGTCCAAAATATATTGTCTGATGCGCTGTAGCGAATGTTCGTTACGAATAATGTGGTCGTGAAAACGTGGTTGCCAGGAAAAATGATGTTCACCAAATTTAAGATTAATTCTTTTGGTGGTGACAGATTTAAAGCCGCGAATAATGGATGATAGGTTATTTCGCTGTGGACCAAACGTATTGCGATATTCTGACGTTTGTGGCACTGGCGACATCTGTAGAGACGCATTGCAATGCGTCTCTACACCATCAGCAACGTTTGTCTCATGATCAATTCCAACAATAACATGGATGTGATTGGGCATAATAACCCATTCATCAATGTTAACATTTGGACGTATTTCCACCGTCCGCAATAATTCTTCTTTAATTACTTCACCGATCTCCGATAAATCCATCTGCCCTTCTTTAATATTTCCAAAATAGGGAAAACGATCCTTGGTACAAACGGTAATAAAATATAATCCCGTTTGGGAATAATCATAACCGGACAATCGGTTGGATGGGATACGGTAATGGCCTTTGAATTTGGTGGGGTTAAACATAACGTGTGTATTCCTGGATGCTGTAGAGACGCATTGCAATGCGTCTCTACACGACCGCGGATAGACAAAAATATGTCCAAATTTTATGACAAAATATTATATTATTCAAAATTTGTTGTCAAATTACGTCAACATTTTGGCTAAAAATATTGACATGATTTATAACTTATCCTAAAATGCGTCACTGGTCGATAGTTACCAACAACCTTTTTCTGGATCTATCCATTCTACTAAATGATTAGATCTGGGAGCAGGTGGGAAGTGCACACCACCATTTGGCAACCCAGGGCATACCGCGGATAGATGCCCGTCCCTTGTAAGACACTCAAGGGCACCACAGAGCAGAAATCAAGATGTTAAATCTTGTATCCTCTGCTTCTGTCCAATAATACTTCTTTTCACAAGGTTCCTTGAGCAGTGAGAGCTGCTGACAAAAGCCGGCTGGGCTATCGAACCTCCCTGAACAGAAGAATTGTTGGATTGTGCACACGTTTGCCGACTACGTCCAAAGTTCGGCTTTCCCCAATACTGTTTTTATTTTTTAATAAAACATTGTTGGGGAAATACCCAAAAAGGAGCAAAACATGCGTACAATCGAAATTCCACTCATTGATAAAAACGAATTATTCCCATTTGATGACAGAAATTTGCCTGGGTTTGAATGGCTCGAAAAATTATACAACGCGCTAAAACCACTCAGTGGTTTTAAATTAATAAACGGAAAAGAAGCGCTTATGATTTGGGTTAGAGTTGGCAGCAACGATTCTCAGCCGGTTGAAGCAGACGGAAAATATGGGCAAGGTGGTTACGAAGCCGAACTTTCCACTCCGACCATCCACGGATGGTGGGTGATGACCATCGAGCTGCATTTCCCAAATGACAATCCGATGGCTAACATGATCACATTCTATAGTTCTAATTTTAACCACCCAGAAATAATCCGTGCTAAGTTTGCAAGGATTTTGGAACACGTGAGAATACAGGCTTCAACCCCTACTTTCGACCCCCAACGGATTGCACGGGCGCTGGCTGTGCTCGTAGAAGAATAGTAAAAAAGCTGGTCATTTTGACCAGCTCTTCTTATTTAGTAACATTGTCTATTTGTTTCTAAAGTATAAAATATAGTCAGGAGAAAAAAATGAAGGCAATTCTACTGGCTGCTGGTAAAGGAAAACGTTTTGGTGAAATTACAAAGCATGTTCCAAAACCACTTATTAAAGTAGGTGGTAAATCACTCATTCAACACACACTTGAAGCTCTTCCAAAACAAATTACAGAATGTTTGGTTGTAATCCAACATCTTGGAGATCAAATAGTTCATTTTTTAGAAACATTGCAGCAGCCGAGAAAACTTAGCTATTGCTTTCAACAATTTCCTGGAACAGGCGGCGCACTTCTTTCAACAAAAGAACAGCTTAAGTATGATGATTTTTTTCTAGTAGTTGGAACAGACGATATATTTGGAGCAAATGATTTAGAAAGCTTGATGTTGTCACATGCAAGTTATGGGGTAATAAGAAAAACCCCAAACAAAGATAGGGTTAGAGAGCCTATTATCGATACAGAGGGATATCTCGTGGGATTTAAACCAATTGAAAACCAGGAAAAACCATGTCTGTGTGGCGTTGGTGCTTTCTTACTTACTCCTTCAATTTTTAACAAAAATTTTATTGCTCTTTCAAACGGTGAGCTTTCTTTACCAGACACCGTTGCTGGCGCAAAAATAAAAGCGAAAGCAGTACTTATAAAAAATTGGATACCTGTAAACGACCTTGAAGAACTTGCTATTGCAGAGCGATTAATACACCAGACCAAATACTAAATCGTTTTAAAGCTCAAAACACCTCTTGGGCTTTTACTTATTAATTTGATTAAAAAAAACCACGTCGTTTTTTTTAATTTCTTTATTCTTAAAAAATTCGATAATACGCTCTTTTTGCAACACAGCAGTATTTTTGGGCATTTCATCAGCAGAAAAATAAGCAATATTGTCCGCCTCGTCCGTTAAAATGGGTTCTTCGTTATTTTTAAACGCAAGAAAGGTAAATACCAAATCATTTTTATCAGGTTTGAAATGAACCCCAATAAGTTTTTCTAAAACTAGGCTAGATAACCCGATTTCTTCTTGTATCTCACGCAGAACTGCTTGCCACGGAGATTCTCCTTCTTCCACCCGACCACCTGGCAGGTTCCACAAATCTTTATCTCTGCGATGACATAATAAAAATTTATCCGTTTCTTTTTCTAAAATAATCACAAAAGCACCTATCGTCATAAAACTACTTTAAAAGTAATTTCGAAAAAATAATTGCCCGAGCGTTCGCCTCAACCCTTTCTAAATTATCAAAAGCCTCGTTCAAGTTTCGACCAAAAACAAAAATTCCATGTTGATAATGCGTGACAGCAAGACCGTGTTTTTCCATTTCTTTATTACGAACACTAAGAACACTGGAAATTTTTTGGGCTACCTGGCTCATTACATAATATACATCCGGACGAGAATGAAGGCCTGTTGGCACTTCACAAGAGATCTTCTGTTCAAAAAACTCCTTCTTTAGTTTTTCATCTTCCAAAAAAACACAGGGAACTTCTCCTAAAATTCTTGATTGTAGGGTAAAAGGATTGATGGGTAAATTAAGACATGCAAAAACCTGAGAATATGGTGCGTGACAATGAATACACGCTCTGGCCAAAGGATTGGCTTTATAATACTCGGCATGAACAATGGTGTTAACCGGTGCTTTTCGTAAGGAACCATTTGGAGCGTCACTTACTAAAGCACAATTATTATCAACAACCAGTAGATCTCCAACTCCAACTCTGCATCTGCGAAACCCTGTTCCGGACTGATCAACAATAAAGCAATTATCATCAAGCCGCTCACTAATTGATACGCCCGTGCTGTTTACGTGGCCTTTTTTCCATAACTCTTGTAAAATTTCGACTATATCTACGCGAATTTCATTCTCTGTACGCATAAACAGTTTTCAAAAAGTTTAAAAGTTTTCTCTAATGCACTTCCCCCCAATTTTTCCCCGCGTGCACTTCCACTTTTACCGGAACCTTCAACTTCACCACACTCTCCATAGTGTCTTTCAAAATTTTAGAAACCTCTTCCACACAATCTTCCTTTACTTCCAACACCAACTCATCATGCACCTGCATCAAAATATGTGCCGCTGGTGTTTTATGCTTTTTACTTTCATCAAACTCGTTTAATTTTTTATAAACTTCGATCATCGCTTTTTTTACAATGTCCGCTTCTGTTCCTTGAATAGGGTGGTTCACCGCCATACGCTCAGCGGAACTACGCACTTGGAAGTTGGTAGAGGTAAGCTCAGGCAGATAGCGGCGGCGGCCAAACAATGTTTCGCAATAGCCATTTTTTTTCACAAACTCAATTGTTTCATCAATATACTTTTTCACTCCACTAAATTCTACAAAATACTTTTCAATAAACTCTCGTGCCAATTCGCGAGAAATTCCCGTGCGCGAAGCCAGCCCGTACACTCCCATACCATAAAGCACACCAAAGTTTACTTCTTTTGCAGCGTAGCGCATTTCTTTGGTTACCTTTTCCAAAGGCACGTCGTTTATTGCCGCGGCAGTGGCGGCGTGAATATCTAGTCCATTTTCAAAAATTTCCATCATTTTTTTATCTTCGGCAAGAGAAGCCACAATGCGCAACTCTATTTGAGAGTAGTCAGCGCTAATGAGTACGTTTCCTGGCTCCGCAACAAACGCATCACGAATTTCTCGGCCTAGTTCGGTACGGATGGGGATGTTTTGCAAATTTGGATCTGAGCTTGAAAGCCGACCTGTGGCCGCAACAGCCTGGTTAAACAAAGCATGCAAGCGATGCGTTTTTGGATTTACCAAACCTGGCAACACATCCACATAGGTGTTTTGCAATTTACAAATTTCGCGGTACACCTCAATTTTTTCAATAATCGGATGCACGCCATGTAATTTTTCCAAAGAATCGGCCGAGGTAGAAAGACCAGTTTTTCCTTTTTTAATTCCAAACACCGGGATAGCTAGTTTGGTAAACAAAATCTCACGTAGTTGCAGTGGAGATGAAATATTAAACTCCTCCCCAGACAGCGCAAAAATTTCTTTGCTTACTTCGCCAATTTGTTTATTTATTTTTACTGAAAGCTTGTTTAAAAGTTTCAAATCTAGTGCCACCCCAGCTACCTCCATATCGGCCAACACATAAATCAAAGGCATTTCGATTTCTTTCATCAGAGAGTAGTCTGCCGTTTTAACTAACTCAGTTTTTAGAGATAATCCGCACTGGCTTAACAAAAATAACTCATTAGCTTTGAGTCGTGGGTCAATACCAAACAAATTGCTCTGCTCTTGTGTGTTTGCAACACTTTGACCCAGCTCTTTTAACACAATACTCGCAACATCGTGAGCTCTACTACCGGGATTCAACAAATACGAAGCAATCATCACATCAAACAGTTTGTTTTTTACCAAAATGTTTTTAAGTTTTAAAATCTTAACCAACTCTTTTACATTGTGCCCACCAAGCTCTACTTCTTCATGAAAAAATATTTTTTTAATATCTTCTAAATATTTTTCTCTAACGTAAAAAATTTCCTTTCCAACCAAAACCAACAAACCTTCTAATTTATCATTAAAAATATCCTTGCCACGCAAAAGTGCTTCGGCATAAAATTGCTTGCCTTCTACTACTAGCTTACAAATATGTTCCACCTCGGCCTCGCTTTTTACTTCTACAAAGGTAAAATCTGCTTTTTTATTACCAAATGATGTTTTTTGTTTTTTACCATCCAACCCCACACCTGCTGTCTGTTGTCTAATATCTGTTATCTCGCCACTGCCCAATAACTCACCGCCAAGTTCAGGTATTCTTTTTAGGAGTGAGGCAAACTCAAATCGTTGAAAAATCTCTACAATCTTATCTTTATCAAAAGATCTTATCTTGCAGTTTTCTAAATCAAAATTCAAATCTGGAACATTGCAATCAATTGTTGCCAAATATTTACTCATCTTGGCGCTTTCTGCCCCTTCTACCAATTTTTTCAAAACTCCCGGCTTAACATCTAGTTTTTCAACATCTTTATAAATTGATTCGATACTACCATATTTTTGAATCAGCTCCGTTGCCGTTTTTTCGCCAACGCCAGGCACGCCAGGAATATTGTCCGAAGTGTCTCCTCGTAGCGCTTTATAATCCACCACCATTTCTGGTCCAAACCCAAACCGCTCCTTTACCGTGGCAATGTCGTACACCACAGTATCATTCAAACCTTTGCGCAAAGTAAACACCTTCACATCTTCACTCACCAACTGTAACGTATCCATATCTCCCGTCACAATAAACACTTCCACCTTCGGGCTTTCGACTTGATGGACCTGCCTGTCCGGCAGGCAGGCTTGAGAGACTTGACGGACTACGGTGCCAATCACATCATCTGCTTCATAACCGGATTTTTCAAAAATAGGCAAACCGAATGCTTCTACCACCTGATGAACCAGAGGAATTTGGTCATATAGTGCCTGGTCAGCCTTAACTCTGGTTGCTTTGTATTGATCAAACTTCTCATGGCGGAAGGTTTTACCAGCCATATCAAAAGTCACCGCAACATAATCTGGCTTCAGCTGTCGCCACACTCTAAGCAACATAGAAACAAAACCATACACCGCATTTACCATCTCACCTTTTTTGGTGGTAAGGGGAGGAATAGCATGATACGCCCGGTGCACAATCGCATTACCATCAATAATAATCATTTTTTTAGTTTGTTCAGTCATAATGTTTTCATAGTAACACGCTTTGGGCTTGAAATAAAGAAAGTTGTCTGGTATATTTCTGAGGCTTACGAAGCTTACGAGGCTTAAAAGGCTGACGATGCTTTTTGGGTGTAGGCCTAGTAAGCCTTTAACATCGGCCTGATAGCCAAGCAGTAAGGCAGTGGTCTGCAAAACCGCTATGCGCGGGTGCAATTCCCGCTCAGGCCTCCACGACAACAAAGGCTCAAGAAGCCGAAGAGGCCGGAAAGGTCTAAGAGGCTTTTCCAACAAGAGACTTTCAGGCTTCTCTGGCATCTCAAGCCTCTCAAGCTTGAAACAAAAACCGGGAACAACTTCTTAAAGTGCCCGGTTTTTTATTTCTAAAAATATTTCTGAAAAAAGTATACGCTTATCTATACAAAGAGTGGATAACACGGTGCATAAGTTCTAAAAACTGTGCATAACTTTTTTAAAAAATAATTTTGATTTGCTTTTTTTATTTTATTATAGCAAAAAAAGCAAAAAAAATATTTGTATACACTGGTGTTGACAAAAAATAATTTTTTGTGGTACTATATATGCATGACAAGTTCGAAGTTCGTTTAGCTCTTTATCACAATAGTAAATTCGTGACATTTCTGATCTTGATGATCTAGTTGAATACGGGCTGACTTTTGCCTTCGCAAATTTGAGGCAGGAGCAAGTCCGTTACACTGCCCTCCCGGTACCCTCAAATTAAACTTACCTGCGGTTCGCCAACGGTAAGCCCTGAGGATCTACCTCCTGGGTGGTCACGGATATTTTTTTAAGCTACCATAAGCTTGATTGAGTCCAATTGAATGCAATTGAGATTCTCGCTTTGGTAGAAACCAACGCGAGCACCTCAAAAACAGCGCAGGTCAACTCGCGTTTTTTTTATTTAAATTGCTAATTTGACCGCTAAAACTATTTTGAGTATACTAAATTAACTGTTTTAAATTCCCGAAAGGAGAACACTATGAACCAACTTAATACACAAACAATTGAAGAGATTAAAAAAGAACTCCTCGAAGAAAAAGAAAGAATCTTCAAAGAATACCCTCAATTAAAAATTGGCGCCCCAAACAGTGGTACAACAACCGCATTTCCCGAATACGGTGACGATGAAGAGGAAAATGCTAATGAAGTTGCTGATTATGCAGCAAACCTCTCAGTTGAAAAAGATTTTGCCAAATTATTTCGAGACATCAACTCTTCGCTTAAGCGAATTGAGGAGGGGACGTATGGAATTTGTAAGTATTGCCAAAAACCTATTGATCCAAAACGCCTGAAAGCTCGACCCACCTCTAGCTCATGCATTGAATGTAAAAAAGCTATTACTCAAGAAATATAACGGAAAATATGAAAAAAAATCTCCGCTTATGGTTTTTCTGCACATTAAGCGGTATTTTTTTTATTTTTGATCGTTTTCTAAAAAGTGCCGCCATTTCTTTTTGGCATAAGCCCAGTATGGTCTGGCCATTTTTTGGGTGGGGACCATTTTTAAACCCAGGAATTGCTTTTAGTTTACCAGTACCTAATTTTCTTATCATCCTCATAACTGTTCCTATAATCTTTGGCTTATTTGTAAAAATCATACGCGATTCTAAAAAAATAACTGCCGACACAACTCCCTTTATTAAAAACAAAGCACTTCACACTTGGATTAGTTTTTTATTTATTTTTTGCGGCGCTCTTTCTAATCTTATCGATCGAGTTTTTTACCACGTAACCATCGATTATTTTGTTTTTTACACAGCGATTATAAATATCGCCGACATACTTATTTTTATCGGGTTTGTTATATATTTTCTTTCTGCTTTAAAAGAAAAACCTCCAGAACCTTAACTTATGTTTCTAAAACTCAACTCTGCAGCAGTGGTGGGTCTTGAGTGTATGCCGGTTGAAGTAGAGGTAGATATTACAAAAGGACAAACTAATTTTGGAATTGTTGGTTTAGCCGATGCTTCGATTAAAGAGGCAAAAGACCGAATTCATTCTGCGCTCAAAAACTCTGGATTCACTTATCCATTTAATTTTAGAATTTTAGTTAATTTGGCTCCAGCCGATTTTAGCAAAGAAGGGGCTGCGTACGATTTGCCAATGGCGGTAGGAATTATCGCCATTAGCCATAGTTTGGATTTTGACTTAAGCGATAGCTTGATTATTGGCGAACTAGCGCTTGATGGCGCAGTACGACATGTGACCGGAATTCTACCCTTGGCAATTTTTGCTAAACAAAAAGGTTTAAAAAAAATGTATGTGCCCGAAGCCGATGCTAAAGAAGCCTGTTTGGTAGAAGGGCTTGAAATTTACCCAGTAAAACATCTTAAACAAATCATTGATCACCTTACTGGACAAGAACAAATTACCGTTTCTTCCACCTCACTTTTAGAACCAGAGCAAAACCATTTTCACTATGAACATGACTTTTCTTATATAAAAGGACAGTCATTTGCAAAACGAGCGCTAGAGATTGCGGCCAGCGGAAGCCACAATATTCTGATGAGCGGACCACCAGGTTCAGGAAAAACATTGTTGGCCAGAACATTCCCTTCAATTTTACCTGCGCTAACCACAAACGAAATATTGGAGGTTACTAAAATATATTCAGTTGCCGGATTACTTCACCAATCAGTTATTACCACCAGGCCTTTTCGATCTCCGCACCACACAGCTTCAGGCGCTGCTTTGGTTGGTGGTGGAAGATTTCCTCGTCCGGGAGAAATTTCTTTGGCACACCGCGGGGTTTTGTTTTTAGATGAATTTCCAGAATTCCCTCGTTTTGTAATTGAAAACCTGCGACAACCTTTGGAGGATGGGGTGATTACAGTTTCACGTGTTCAAGGTTCAATTGTTTTTCCCGCTCGTTTTATTTTAGTAGCAAGCCAAAACCCTTGCCCGTGCGGCTATGCTACTGATCAAGATCATCCTTGTTCATGCACTCCGGTGCAAATTTCACGTTATCAGAAAAAAATTAGTGGCCCTCTATTAGACAGAATCGATTTACATGTTGAAGTTCCTCGCGTTAATTTTGAAAAACTTGCTTCAACAGAACTAGCCGAATCTTCTGAAAAAATTCGAAAGCGTGTTGAGGAAGCTAGAAAAATTCAAACCTTACGTTTTAAAAACACCTCAATTAAAACTAATAGCGAAATGACCAACAAAGAGCTGCGAGAATTTTGCCAGCTCGACGAATCTTGCATTAACTTGCTGAGGAGTGCCGTCGAACAACTTCATTTATCAGCCCGTAGTTACAACAGAATTTTAAAACTAGCTCGCACAATTGCAGATTTGGCTCATCAAGAATCAATTCAACTTGAACATATTGCGGAGGCACTACAGTTTAGAACTAAAGTAGAGTAATATTAAAAAACAACCTTTCACAAAGTTGTTTTTTAATTTGGCCAAACGATGTTTTGTTTGGCCAACTGTTGCGGGCAGCAGGATGCCCACCCTTTCAAAGAGCGTTAGACTCTCTCATCCCTGTGTCTCGGCGAAGCCAGAGAACGATGAGGGGGTGTAAGCGGTCGGCTACTTCTCCTGCTGCAGCACCCAGGTCTCGTCGCGGTAGGAGATGTAGACGCGGTACTGGTTCAGGGCGTTGCCGAGGTGGGCGCCCAGGTCGTTGAGCAGGCCGACGATCTTCTCGTCGGTGAGGTCGGCGTTGTAGAGCACCGAGACCTCGCCCTGAAACACCGCCACAGGCTCCTCATCGGCCTTGTAAATGCCGCCGTCGGACCAGGCGTACACCACGTCGCCCGCGATGACCGTTCTCTGAAAAAGGGTTGCGCGCAAGCCTCATGGCTCCGCTTTTCTTCCCTCCAACAATATTCAAACCGAATACTTGTGGAGAGAAAAAATAATTTTTTAATTAATCATTTTAAAAATCATTTAATTTAGCCAAAAAACACCTTTGTGTGGTGTTTTTGAGTTTCACATTTATGGCAACCGTGCTAACTCAGTCTTTTGTGCTTTAACATAAAATACTTGCACCTC
>JACCDN010137832.1_pt1 | contig 11254 bp, 13 predicted proteins | sample 7441691 | NCBI WGS metagenome assembly JACCDN01 (sample SAMN15323439, study PRJNA562643) | freshwater metagenome | isolation source: river surface water | place: USA:Blue River Watershed | collected 2017-08-16
CAACAGGTCCGCAAGGCCCAGAGGGTCCGCAAGGCCCAGAGGGTCCGCAGGGCCCAACAGGTCCGCAGGGCCCAGAGGGTTCGCAGGGTTCAACTGGTCCACAGGGTCCAACAGGCGCGACAGGTCCACAGGGTCCAACTGGTCCTCAGGGTTCAACTGGTCCACAGGGTCCAACAGGCGCGACCGGTCCGCAAGGTCCAACTGGTCCGCAAGGTGCCACTGGTCCACAGGGTCCAACTGGTACATCTGGTGAATCTGGCGTGATGATTGGATTTGACGGCCGAGTGACAAGTCTGTCGAGGACTCAAACTCGAACACTCGCAACGCAGGCACAAAAATCTGCGAACTTTGTGAGCGTCCGCATGTATCGAGCATCAAACGAAAAATTTGCTGCCATGCAGACTCGCTTCAGCTCAATCAGGTCTGCAATCGTCAAAGCAAATCCAAACGCGAAAGTGGTTGCTAAGTATTACTCAAAGACCAAGATAAATGCATGCGCTTCGCGGTCAAATCGTTGCGCCGTAGTTATTTTCCAAGGAAAATAATCTAAAACTCACAATCGGGAGGGTTTCCAGCCATTAGGGCAGGGAACCCTCCCTTTTGCGTTTATACGCTGAGAGGGTGATTCCCGTTCTCACCCCCCAGCAAATGCGTGATGCAGATTCTGCTGCGCTTGCACTGGTGGCTGACCAGCAGGTGTTCATTCGTCGCGCGGGACACGCAGTAGCTCGCGCTGCAAAGTCAATGTTGGGCGGCGCCTACGGTCGTCGAGTTGTTGTTATCGCTGGGCCAGGCAACAACGGTAACGACGGTCGCGTGGCCGGTGAATGGCTAACGGAGTGGGGCGCACAGGTTGAGGTACTACCTGCAACAGAGTGCGCATCTACATTTCTCAATCCATCAAACGCAGACCTTGTGATAGATGCTGCATACGGAATTGGTTTTCATGGGAAGTGGACTCCACCAATTGTGTTTGATGTTCCCGTTCTTGCCGTTGATATTCCAAGCGGCCTCGATGCGCTCACCGGAGTTGTGTCGGGTGGAGTCATACCAGCTGATCGCACTGTCACATTTGCCGCCGTGAAAACGGGAATGCTGTTCGGCGATGGTCCTTCATTGTGCGGCGAGATCGATGTTGTAGATGTAGGTATTGACCCGGTGGACAACGTGGAGACCTACATTGTGCAATCACACGATGTGGCGTCGTGGATTCCACCACGTGGACGATCTGCACATAAATGGAATCATTCAGTTCGCGTTGTTGCTGGAAGTGTTGGAATGGGTGGTGCGGCATCGTTGGTATCGGCGTCAGCGATGCGCGCAGGTGCTGGAATTGTTCACTTGTCCTGGCGCGGGCGAGACGCAGTAACACCACCAACTGAAGTTGTTGGTCGTCCGCTTCCGGACACTGGCTGGGCATCGTTTATTGCTTCAGACATCCATCGATTTGATGCTTTAGTCATTGGCCCCGGACTTGGTCGCGGAGACGATCTCGGGGTCGAGGTGCGTGACGTGCTGGCCCAATGCGCACTACCAACTGTGATTGATGGCGATGGCCTTGCTTGTGCGGTGGACCCGAATGGTGGCTACGTGGCATTACAGGCCAGGCCTGCACCCACCATCCTCACTCCACATGATGGGGAATTCGCGGTTCTCGGTGGCGATGTTGTCAATCCAGACCGAATTGAAGCAACTCGTCAACTTGCAGGTGAGACAGGCTGTGTTGTTTTGCGAAAAGGGCCAACAACGGTCATCAGTGATGTAGACGGAGCCGTCTACCTTGTTGTATCGGGCGATGAACGCCTCGCAACGGCAGGAAGTGGTGACGTGTTAGCTGGAATCATCGGAGCATTGGTTGCTCGTGGGCTTGCACCTCACGAGGCTGCCGCAGCAGGCGCATTCATTCACGGTGTTGCAGGTTCAACATGTGCAGTGGAAGGAACCATTGCACGCGACATTGTTGCGACTATTTCAGAGGTGATGTCAGAGGTGGTGGGCAATGTCGGTTGATTTCTCTGGACGCTGGGGTTGGGCAGAAGTCCACACTGGTCTCATTCAACATAACGTTGCAATAGTTGCTGAACGTGTTGCACCGGCTCAGGTGTGGGCAGTGGTGAAAGCGAATGCATATGGTCATGGAGCAGTTCCCGTTGCACAAGCAGCGCTTCAAGCTGGTGCGCAAGGTCTTTGTGTTGCAATTGTCGACGAAGGTGTTGCATTGCGTCGGGCGGGTGCAACGTGTCCAATTTTGATTCTCAGTGAACAACCACCAGAGATGAACGATTTCATTGTTGGGTACGGTCTCACACCAACGGTGACTACAACTCGCGGCGCAGCCACATTGGCGGCTGCGGCATCGGCTGCAGACAAAAAAGTTTCGGTTCACGTCAAAATTGATACGGGGATGCACCGCATGGGGGTAGCACCAACTGAAGCGTTGCAACTTGCACGATTCATTACGTCATTTGATTCGTTGTCCATCGAAGGCATTTACACGCACTTTGCTGTTGCAGATGAGCCAGACCATCCAGCCAACAAAAAGCAACTCGATACGTTCAATGCGTGTCTCGATTCGCTCGCTGCAGCGGGAATTTCACCAGCCCTCATTCACGCGGCAAATAGTGCTGCTGCGTTGTCAATGCCCGAGAGTCGTTTTTCAATGGTGCGGTTGGGAATTGCTATGTATGGCCTGCTGCCTGGTCCTGGCGTTGCCAATGTTTGTGCCGGATTAATCCCCGCCATGTCTCTGAAAGCTCGAATTACCGCAGTTCGTTGGGTGGACGAAGGTGAAGCAGTGTCGTATGGATTACGAACCACGCTTCAGAAGTCGTCACTCATCGCCACAGTTCCATTGGGATATGCCGATGGTGTTCCACGAACCCTCACTAACACCGACATCCGCGTTCTTGTCAATGGAGTGCCGCGCCGTATTGCAGGCACCATCACTATGGATCAATTAATGATTGATTGCGAACAAGATTCAGCAGTCACAGTTGGCGACGAAGTTGTCTTAATTGGAAAACAAGGAGACGCGCGAGTAACCGCAGACGATTGGGCACATGCACTTGGAACCATTGGGTATGAAATTGTGTGCGGCATCGGACCGCGAGTCTTCCGGAGATATCAGTGATTGATTGTCGTTCTACTTCGGTTCACGACACTCACGCCATTGCATCGGCCGTGGCGTCTTTGGTGCGTCCACGAGACATAGTGGTCCTTGCCGGTGAAATGGGCGCAGGGAAAACTGCGTTCACTGTGGGATTCGCACGCGCTTTTGGCGTCAGTGATGACGATCATGTGTCGTCGCCCACGTTCACTCTCGTGCATTCCTATCAATCAGGAAAGTATCCGTTGTTGCACGCTGATTTATACCGCTTGCAAACAGTTGGTGAAGTGACCGACCTGGGTTTGCGAGAACAAGCAGATCTTGGCGCCGTGGTGCTTGTGGAGTGGGGCGACGTTGTTGGTGATGTTCTCGGAGATACTTTGACCATTCGATTCATGCACGACGATGTTGATGACGATGCCCGCGATATCACATTCAGTGTTGATGGACACTCGTGGGATTCTCGATGGCAACGGCTGAAGGATTCTTTGCGGACATGGAGCGTCGCCTCGTGATTCTTGGAATTGAAACCTCAGTTGAAAATGTTGGAGTCGCATTAGGTGATCACAACGGCATTCGCGCAACCGCTTCAATCTCTAGCGATAGAAAACATGCCGAATCGCTGACCCCAATGATTCAGTTCGTAATGCAACAAGCTGAAAGTTCAATGTCTGACATCTCAGCAATTGCAGTTGACATTGGGCCAGGTCTGTTCACCGGCATGCGCGTTGGTATTGCAACAGCGCAGAGTCTTGCGTGGGCACTTGAAGTACCAGTGATTCCGGTCTGCAGTTTGGATGCACTGGCGCAAACGGTGGCATGGTCTGATGCGCCAATCGTTGCGTCACTAGATGCGCGTAGAGGCGAGGTGTACTGGGCGCTATATCGCGCACGTGGTCAAGAACTTCAGCGAATTGTTGAGCCAACAGTGACGTCTCCCGACGACCTTGCAATTCATATTGCAGATCGTGCAGAAGAGGTGGTGTGCGTAGGGACGGGGTTTAAGCGGTACGCCGACACGTTCGAAGCCAATCCGTGGGGGCGAATAATTGGTGGGGACAGTCTGTATCCCACTGCGTCAGCTGTTGTGACACTGGGTGCCGGCGCTTTGTTGAATGACAAGACTGTGGCGCCAGACAACGTGGAGCCAATGTATTTGCGGGTGCCAGATGCCGAAATTAATTGGAAGACTCGCGAGGCAACACCATGAGTTTCATGCGCGAGCGTCCAGTGAATGCACTCACCACAGAAGTAATGCGTCGACGACACCTTCGACGAGTGTTGCAAATTGAAGACCAGGTGTATCCGCGTCCGTGGACGCACCGCACGTTTGTCAGTGAGTTGACTGAAATGCGCAACGGTTCTCGCTATTACATGGTGGCCTATGTTGACGACATCATGGTGGGCTACGCAGGTCTCATGTTCTCTGGTGACGATGCGCACATCACCAACATTGCGGTTGATCCCGAGTGGCAAGGGCGCGGCGTAGCCACTGAGATGATGCTTGATTTAGCATTACTTGCACATGAACGTGGTTGTGAGGCCATGACCCTAGAGGTGCGCCATACAAACACGGCGGCACAACAGTTGTATCGCCGTTTCGGTTTTGTACCCGCCGGAGTTCGCAAGCGCTATTACGAGAACACGGACGATGCCATCATCATGTGGGCACACGGAGTCAAGACAAGTGAGTTTGTTGATCGTTTACGACTGATTGAATCACGGAGACCAGTATGAACGTGAACGAATCAACAGTTGTCTTGGCATTGGAAACAAGTTGTGACGAAACTGCCGCAGCAGTGGTCATGGGTGGCAATGATGTGTTGTCATCAATCGTGAGTAGTCAAATTGATATTCATGCACGATTCGGTGGAGTTGTTCCAGAAGTAGCAAGTCGTGCACATCTGGAGTCATTAATTCCTGTTGTGAACGCTGCAGTAGAAGAGTCGGGCATCCTTCCCGAACGAATTGATGCCGTTGCAGCAACCGCAGGTCCTGGATTAATTGGCGCGTTGCTTGTAGGAGTGTCGGCGGCAAAAGCGTTGTCGCTTGCGTGGAACAAGCCCTTCATTGGTGTGAATCACTTAGAGGCGCATCTTTATGCGGGGTTACTAGATGACCCCACACTTGAATTTCCATTGATTGTGCTTCTGGTGTCTGGTGGACACACCATGATTATTGAAATGCGCAACCATGGTGACTACACGATTCTTGGTCGCACCATTGACGATGCAGCAGGCGAGGCGTACGACAAAGTTGCGCGCTATCTGAATGTTGGCTATCCCGGTGGCCCAGTAATAGATCGATTGGCTGCAGAAGGAAATCCAACTGCGATTGATTTTCCACGCGCCATCATGCACGACGGATTAGACGTTTCATTTAGTGGCCTGAAGACATCTGTCATTAACTACGTTCGCAAGAATCCAAATGTGTCAAATGCTGACATTGCCGCATCATTTCAAGAAGCGGTGGTTGATGTGCTGTGTTCTAAAACAATCAAAGCCGCACAGCAAGTGAAGGCTAAGGGAATTGTTCTTGGTGGAGGAGTGTCGGCAAACTCATCGTTGCGTGCACAAATGACGCAGCGAGGCGCCGAGGCTGGTTTCAAGGTTGCATTACCAAGTCGTGCCATGTGCACAGACAATGCAGCCATGATTGCGTCAGCGGCTTGGCATCGCTTGAAGTCCGATGGGCCAATGGATCTCACATGTGGTGCGTATCCGAATCTCAAGTTGTCGGATGTCCCACGATGAGTCGTTTGCCATTAGTTCTTCGCGGACGTGAGTTTCCGCTGCCAATTGTTCTCGCGCCAATGGCTGGAGTCACCAATATTCCGTTCCGCGCACTGTGCCGACAGTTTGGTCCCGGGCTTATCTATGTCAGTGAAATGGTGATGGCTGCAGCTCTCGTGCATGGCAATGAAAAGACCAAGAAAATGGTGGCATTCGGGTCTGACGAGGATTTCCGCAGCTTGCAGATTTACGGCAGTGATCCAGAGTTTGTAGGGCGTGCAGTACGCGCGTTGTGTGAACAAGACATTGCAGACCATATTGATATGAACTTTGGTTGCCCAGCCAACAAAGTCACTCGTAAAGGTGGCGGTGCTGCGGTTCCAGTGAAGCGAAATCTCACACGCGCCATTATGAGGGCAGCTGTATCGGCGGCCGAACCTTACGGTGTTCCTATTACGTGCAAGTTCCGTATTGGCATCAACGACGACATCACAACATTTCTCGATACGGGGAAAGCTGCAGAAGACGAAGGCATTGCAATGATTGCTCTGCATGCACGTACTGCTGAACAGCACTACGGTGGGCACGCGCATTGGGAACGCATTGCAGAACTTAAAAATGTGGTCACGTCAATCCCAGTTCTAGGCAACGGCGATATTTGGGAAGCATCCGATGCAATTCGCATGATGAATGAAACAGGGTGCGATGGTGTTGTTGTTGGTCGCGGCTGTTTAGGTAAGCCATGGTTGTTCCGCGATCTCATTGATGCATTCACAGGTTCAGATGTTCAACAGTCACCATCACTTGGTTTCGTGTTAGACGTCATGCTGCAACACGCCGAAGGTTTAATGGCCATCATGGGTCCAGACTTTGGAATTCGGAACTTCCGGAAACACTGCGGTTGGTATCTCACTGGTTACCCAGTGGGCTCAGATGTTCGTCGTGCATTCTCTACTGCGTCATCGTTTGCAGATTTGCAGTCCATTGCGTCACAACTTGATCACTCCATGCGCTTAGTTCCTGGTGGTGAACGTTTGGCGCGTGGTCACACAAATGGACCAATCAAAGTTGTACTTCCAGACGGTTATTTGGATAACCGCGATGACATGACAATTCCAGACGATGCATATGACACCGCGCCAAGTGGCGGCTAACACATGCCAATAGTTCTTGCATCGCGTTCACCGCGACGCATTGAGTTGCTCGCACGTATTGGTGTTCAACCTCTTGTTGATCCCGCAGACATCGATGAGTCTCCTCACGCCGGTGAAAATCCCGTGGCGTATGTTGAACGCCTCGCGCGAGAAAAAGCACGAATTGTGCATCAGCGACATCACGACGCACGTGTACTCGCAGCCGACACCACCGTGGATATTGGTGGCCACATTCTTGGACAGCCAAAAGACGAGAACGAAGCGCGCCATATGTTGCGACAGCTCAGCGCCAGAACGCACCGAGTGCACACGGGCGTGGCGTTATGTGGCGCCGATGAGGTTCAGTCGTTCGTGGTTACCTCGCTGGTCACGTTTCACCCCATCACTGATGAAGCTCTGAATTGGTACATCGGGACAGGCGAGTGGCAGGGGAAGGCGGGGTCCTATGCCATCCAAGGCCTGGGCGGCACGTTGGTTGATAAGTACCAAGGCTCTCTCAGCGCCATCATTGGTCTGCCTCTTCGGGAAACAGCCCGGTTGCTGGGGGTCGTGGCCTCGGGCGACCCATCCCTTCTTGATTAGCACTCCCTCGCCTCGGTTGCTAACGGGGCGTCTGCGTCCGTATCATTAGCAATCGCACTCCCTGAGTGCTAAACCCCCCGAGTCGGGAGACCGGCTCGGATTTCCATCTGCGAAACGCTGATTATTCGGAGGAAACATGAACCTGAAGCCACTCGACGACCGCATCGTGGTCAAGCCCAGCGAAGCCGAGCAGACCACTGCATCCGGACTCGTTATCCCAGACACCGCAAAGGAAAAGCCACAGCAGGGAACAGTTCTCGCTGTTGGTCCAGGACGCTGGAGCGACGATGAAGGCCAGCACTTCCCACTCGACATCAAGGTGGGCGACGTTGTGTTGTACAGCAAGTACGGCGGAACTGAAATCTCACACGGTGGAGATGACCTTCTCATTCTCACCAGCCGCGACGTTCTCGCAGTTGTTACAAAGTAGGTCACTCACATGGCAAAGCAATTGAAGTTTCACGACGAAGCTCGTCGTGCATTAGAGGCTGGCGTCAACAAGCTTGCTGACGCAGTCAAGGTCACGCTCGGACCAAAGGGACGCAACGTTGTCCTCGACAAGAAGTTCGGTGCACCAACAATCACCAATGACGGTGTGTCCATTGCAAAGGAAGTCGAAATCGACGATCCATTTGAAAACATGGGCGCACAGTTGGTGAAGGAAGTCGCCACCAAGACAAACGATGTCGCTGGTGACGGAACCACCACCGCAACAGTTCTTGCTCAAGCAATTGTTCATCAAGGCATGCGCAATGTTGCTGCCGGCGCAAACCCAATGGGCTTGAAGCGCGGCATTGAAAAGGCTGTTGCGGCAGCTGTTGAATCAATCAAGAGCCAAGCAAAAGAAGTGGACGACAAGGGAGATATCTCCAGCGTTGCAACTATTTCTGCTGCAGACGCCAGCATTGGTCAAGTAATTGCAGATGCAATCGACAAAGTAGGCAAAGACGGTGTTGTCACCGTTGAAGAGAGCAACACATTCGGTACCGAACTCGAGTTCACCGAAGGTATGCAGTTCGACAAGGGTTACCTCTCGCCATACTTCGTTACCGATCAAGAGCGTCAAGAGGCCGTTATCGACGAGCCATACATCTTGTTCTACTCATCGAAGATCTCTTCGGTGCAGTCATTGTTGCCAGCATTGGAGTCCGTCATGAAGACTGGCCGCCCATTGCTCATCATCGCTGAAGATGTAGAGGGTGAAGCACTTGCAACTCTCGTAGTTAACAAGATTCGCGGAACCTTCAACTCAACCGCAGTGAAGGCACCAGGTTTCGGTGACCGTCGTAAGGCAATGTTGCAAGACATGGCAGTTCTTACCGGCGGACAAGTCATCAGTGAAGAAGTTGGCTTGAAGTTGGAGAACGTCACTCTCGATCTGTTGGGTCGTGCAAAGCGTGTCATCATCACCAAGGACGCCACCACCATCGTTGACGGTGCTGGTGACAAGACCGAAGTGAATGGCCGTATCAGCCAAATCAAGACCGAGATCGACAACACCGATTCAGATTGGGACCGCGAGAAGTTGCAAGAGCGTCTTGCAAAGCTTGCTGGTGGCGTTGCCCTCATCAAGGTGGGCGCAGCAACCGAAGTTGAATTGAAGGAAAAGAAGCACCGCATCGAAGACGCCATTTCGGCTACTCGTGCAGCTATCGAAGAAGGAGTCGTCGCTGGTGGCGGCACCGCACTTCTTCGTAGCCGTCCCGCCGTATTGAAGGTTGTTGAATCGCTCACTGGCGACGAAGCAACTGGTGCTCGCACCGTGTACGACGCATTGGTGGCTCCTGCCAAGCACATTGCCGACAACGCTGGCCTTGAAGGCTCCGTTGTGGTTCAGCGTGTAGAAGCAGAGACAGGCTCCAAAGGCTTGAACGCTGCAACTGGCGAATACGTCGACCTGGTAGCTGCCGGCATTATCGACCCCGCAAAGGTCACCCGTGCCGCTCTCCAGAACGCCGCATCCATTGCCGCATTGGTTCTCACCACCGAATGCCTCGTGGCCGACAAGCCCGAGAAGAACGCTGCCCCAATGGGTGGCGGCATGCCTGGTGGCATGGGAATGATGTAGGAAATTTCCTGGAATAAACCCCACCCCAGGGTGGTTGTACCTAGAGCCTCCCGTTGATGGCCCAGACCCGAAAGGGCTGGGCCATCAATATTTTCCCCCTACGGTTGTGGTCATGAACGATGACGACATGAAGGACATGGTGGAAGACGTTGTAGGAGAAACCATCGAGAAGAAACTTGATGGTCGCGTTCTTCGAAAGAGAAAACATCTCTGGGTGTCACAACTGCTGGAGTACGCAATTGGTTTTGCAATTGCTTGGTCTGCATCGCGCGCAAGCGAACCACTAGTACCCGCCATCGTTGCGGCGCTTGTCATTACAAATGCAGCAATAGTCAAGGCACCGCTTTCTGCTTTTCGTGTGACTGGGCCTCAATTGCATCGTGTCTTCGGTATTGCACTCTCTATTGCAATTCTTGCGGCCGCAATTTTTGTTGATGTTGATGCGGGAACAAAAGCGTTACTTGTGATTGGCGCATTGGCAGAGGGCTTTGTGTCGGTACGCTTCGGTCATGGCATTTGAACGACCTGCACCAGATCTCTCCAAGTTGATTGCCGCGTGGGAAGCGTGGGAAAAAGGCGAAGAGATGCCCGGAAAAGTTTTGGCAAACCTCAAGACAGCTGGACTCGCAGAAATTCTTGCTGAGTTGAAATCAACTGGTTGGACTCCGAGCGCATCGTGACTCGTCGTCGCGGTGGCGCGCAAGTCATTCCGCGACCAGACCAATGGCGCAGTGGTGATGCACCATCATGGTTGCGCGAAGGTGCGCATCACTTGTTTTCGTTGTCGCATGTGGAATCTCGTATTCATGCTCACGTACCTGCCGACCAACCCGCAACTGCTGGAGTAAACGACGAATGGTTGTCTGGAGCTCGCGCTTCTGCAGTTCTTGTCCCTCTCATTGAAACCGAGCAGGGCCTCTGCGTTGTACTCACACGGCGTGCTGACCACCTAAAGAATCATCGCGGCGAGGTCTCGTTTCCAGGTGGTCGCGTGGAAGAGTCTGAATCTCTCGTTGAAGCAGCGCTTCGAGAAGCAGAGGAAGAAATTGGTCTACACCCGTCTTTGGTGCGTGTGATTGGGCAACTAGATCCGCACGCAACATTTGTTAGCAACAGTCTTATTGTTCCAATCGTTGCCATAGTTGATTCATCTGCACAATTCGTTGCGAATGAAAGTGAAGTGTCGCGCATTCTCATTGTTCCGCTTACTGAATTGGTTCAAGAGAACTCGTACGACAACGAATGGTGGATCACCCCTCGTGGAGAACTGAACATTCATTTCTTCTATTTGGACGACGAAACAATTTGGGGAGCTACTGGCCGCATCTTGCGTCAGATGTTTGACATTGTCTGCTGATTACGGGCCCGCGTAAACGCGAACTGCTCGGTAATACGTTTCTGCCCACGCAGTACATGTAGCACGTGATGCCTTGGGTCGTTGCTTGCAATCACTCAGCATGTCTTTCTTGAATACTTCGTCAACTTTGGCGCGCATTTCTGCAGTCCACCACTTCCCGTTGTCGAGTTTTCCAATGTTGCGGTATGCAAAATCATGACGCCGGCATGCGTTGTAGAAATCGTACGTGCGACCGGTGCTACCCAGAATGGGAAC